>Ga0308167_1000094_pt1 | contig 218731 bp, 180 predicted proteins | sample PhyCR1_2_FD_202138 | JGI IMG/M metagenome (GOLD analysis project Ga0308167, IMG submission 202138) | Phyllosphere microbial communities from UC Gill Tract Community Farm, Albany, California, United States - DLSLRC.R1 | ecosystem: Host-associated > Plants > Phyllosphere > Unclassified | place...
ATGCGACTGGACCTGCGTCCACCGCTTCCGGTGCGATGTGGCCGATGCACAGGCCGGTTGTGCCGCCTGAGAATCGTCCGTCCGTCAACAGTAGTACATCCTTGCCGAGTCCAGCGCCCTTGATGGCCGCCGTGATGGCGAGCATCTCGCGCATGCCCGGGCCGCCCTTGGGACCCTCGTACCGGATGACGACGACGTCGCCCTTCTGGATCTTCCCCTCGGTGAGGGCGTCCATGGCGGCGCGCTCGCGGTCGAACACCCGTGCGGGGCCCTCGAAGACCTCGGCGTCGAAGCCGGCCGTCTTTACCACGGCGCCCTCCGGCGCGAAGGAGCCCTGCAGGATCGTCAGGCCGCCGGTGGCGTGGATCGGGTTGTCGAGCGTCCGGAACACCTCGCCGTCGAGCTCCGGCGGGTCGATCTCGGCCAGGTTCTCGGCGAGGGTCTTGCCGGTGACGGTCATGACGTCGCCGTGCAGCAGGCCGGCGTCGAGCAGCGCCTTCATGATCACCGGGATGCCGCCGTTGCGGTCCACGTCGACCATGACGTACTTGCCGAACGGCTTCATGTCGGCGAGGTGCGGGACCTTCGAGCCGATGCGGTTGAAGTCGTCGAGGGAGAGCTCGACCTCGGCCTCGTGCGCGATCGCGAGGAGGTGGAGGACGACGTTCGTGGAGCCTCCGAGTGCCATGGCGACGGCGATGGCGTTCTCGAACGCCTCCTTCGTGAGGATCTGGCGGGCGGTGAGGCCCAGGCGGAGCATGTTGACCACGGCCTCGCCGGAGCGGTGCGCGTAGTAGTCACGACGACGGTCGGCGCTGGGCGGCGCTGCCGAGCCGGGGAGCGACATGCCGAGGGCCTCGGCGACCGACGCCATGGTGTTCGCGGTGTACATGCCGCCGCAGGCGCCCTCGCCCGGGACGATCGCACACTCGATCTTCTTGAGTTCCTCTTCCGACATGGTGCCGGCCTTGCACGCGCCGACGCCCTCGAAGGAGTCGATGATCGTGACCTCCTTGAAGGAGCCGTCGGCCTGCTTCACGTAGCCCGGCATGACCGAGCCCGCGTAGAGGAAGACGCTCGCGAGGTCCAGGCGCGCGGCCGCCATGAGCATGCCGGGCAGGGACTTGTCGCAGCCGGCGAGCAGGACGGTGCCGTCCAGCCGCTCGGCGTTCACGACGGTCTCGACGCTGTCGGCGATGACCTCACGCGAGACGAGGGAGAAGTGCATGCCCTCGTGGCCCATCGAGATGCCGTCGGAGACGGAGATGGTGCCGAACTGGAGCGGGTACCCGCCGCCGGAGTGCACGCCCTCCTTCGCCCCCTGCGCGAGGCGGTCGAGGGAGAGGTTGCACGGGGTGATCTCGTTCCACGAGGAGGCGATGCCGATCTGCGGCTTCTCCCAGTCCTCGTCCCCCATCCCGACGGCACGCAGCATGCCACGCGAGGTGGTTGCTTCGATCCCGTCGGTGACGACCCGGCTGCGCGGCTTGACGTCGATATCAGGCATGGGGTGAGTCTAGGCGCAGTTGGGATACCAAGCCGACAACTCCATGCATCCGCATGGGTGACGGGCGGTCCAGGAGGCGCGGGTCGGGTCCGCCGGGTCGCTGCGGGTCAGCGCGTGGCGCGGATCCGGGCGAGCTGCTTCAGCACGTCGGTGAGCGCCGCGGGGTCGGCGACCCGGTAGCCGGCGAGCGTGTCGCCCTCCCCCACCTTCACGCCGACGTCGCCGTCGCGGAGCACCCGGAAGGCGTCCTCGTCGGTGACGTCGTCGCCGGCGAAGAACACCGCGTCGGCGCCGTGCAGGTCGCGCAGCCTGGCGATCGCGTCGCCCTTGGTGACGTGCCGGACGGCGAACTCGAGGATGTCCTTGCCCCCGCGTTCGAGGACGTCCGGGTCGGCCTCGTGCGCGGCGGCACTCGCGGCGGCGTTCGCCTCGGCCGCGACCTCGGCGCTCACCCGGCGGGTGTGCACGCCGTGGCCGGCCGGCTTGTGCTCGATGACGACACCCGGGAACCGCTCCCCGACCGCGTCGAGCGCCGTGCCGATCCGGGCCACGCGGGCCTGCTCGTCGTCGGTGAGGGCCGCTTCGTCGTGCCCGTCGACGCGCCACTCGACGCCGTGCGACCCGACGAGGGCCATCTCGGCGGGGGCGTGCGTCACCGCGGCGAGGCTGTCCAGCGGGCGCCCGGAGACCAGGACGACCTCGGTGTCCTTCGCCCGGTGCAGGGTGAGGACGGCCGCCCACGAGCCGGGCAGCGCGCCGACCTGCGAGGGGTCGTCGGCGAACGGCGCGAGCGTGCCGTCGAAGTCGAGGGCGACGATGAGTCGCGGCGCAGCCGCGAGCGTCTCGAGGGCCCGGTCGATGGCGGTCTGGTCGGTGGTCGTCTCAGGCATCACGCGCCTCCCGGGTGTCCTCGGCAGCACGCGCCGTCTGGGCGTCCTGGTCGAAGATCGACATGTTGTCCGTCTGTGCCTCGCGGTGCTGGTCCTTCGGGTCCGCCGCGGAGGGGTCGATCTGCGCGTTCTTCGGGGCGTGGCGGTCGAGCGCCTCGAGGAACGAGCGCGACCAGCGCGCCACGTCGTTGTCGCGGACGCGCTTGCGGAGGGCCCGCATGCGGGTCGAGCGTTCGCGTCGGGGCATCTCGATCGCGCGCTGGATCGAGTCCTTCAGCGCGCCGATGTCGTGCGGGTTGACGATGACGGCCTGCTTCAGTTCGTCGGCGGCACCGGCGAACTCGGACAGGATGAGGACGCCGTCGTTGTCGAACCGGGCTGCGACGTACTCCTTCGCGACGAGGTTCATGCCGTCACGCAGGGCCGTGACGAGCATGATGTCCGCGGCGAGGTAGAGCGCCACCATCTCCTCGCGCGGGTAACCGTGGTGCAGGTAGGCGATCGGCTGGTGTCCGATCACGCCGAGGTCGCCGTTGATGCGGCCGACCGTGAGCTCGATCTCGTCGCGGAGCGTGGCGTACGTGTCGACGCGCTCGCGGCTCGGGCTGGCGACCTGCACGAGGGTGGCGTCCTCGACCGCGATGCGGCCGTCCTCGACGAGTTCGCCGAAGGCCTTGATCCGGTGGCGGATGCCCTTCGTGTAGTCGAGGCGGTCGACACCGAGCAGCACCGTCTTCGGGTTGCCGAGGCTCGCGCGGATCTCTCGGGCGCGCTCCTGCACCTCGGGCCGGTGCGCGATCTCCTCGAAGCCGGCGGCGTCGATGGAGATCGGGAAGTGCCGGGCCTCGACGTGTCGCACCGTGATGCCCTTGCGGCTGCGCGGTGCGTCCGGGTCGTCGACGGGGACGTCGATCGTCTGCCCCTTGGTCGTGTAGCCCTTGATGTGCCGGACCGCCCGGAGGAAGTCGCTCGCGTCGTCGTGCCGCTGGAAGCCGATCACGTCCGCCCCGAGCAGGCCGTCGAGGATCTGTGCGCGCCACGGGAGCTGGGCGTAGATGCCGACGGGCGGGAACGGGATGTGGTTGAAGAAGCCGATCGTCAGGTCCGGGCGGAGCTCGCGGAGGAGCGCGGGGACGAGCTGCAGCTGGTAGTCCTGCACCCAGACGATGCCGTCCTGCTCGACGATCTCGGCGATCTGCTCGGCGAAGCGCTGGTTCACGCGCTTGTACGCGTTCCACCAGTCGCGGTGGTAGCTCGGGTGCTCGATGACGTCGTGGTAGAGCGGCCAGAGGGTGTCGTTGCTGAACCCCTCGTAGTACTCCTCGACGTCGTCGTTGCTCAGCGGGACGGGCACGATGTGGATGCCCTCGTTGTCGAACGGGGCGACCTCGACGTCGGGCTGGCCGACCCAGCCGACCCAGGCACCGTCGTTCGCGCGCATCACCGGTTCGAGTGCGGTGACGAGGCCGCCGGGCGAGTGCCGCCAGCCCTCGTTGCCGTCCTCGTCGACGATGCGGTCGACCGGCAGGCGGTTCGAGGCGACGACGAAGGCGTAGCGGGTCTGTTCGGTGCGGGGTGCTGCCATGGGGTGCTGGGGTCTCCGTTCCGCCCGGCACGAACGCCGGGTTCGGTGCCGAAGTTACCAGCGTGCCGACAGCGGATTCACGGCGGATCGACGGCTTCCGGTACGCTGCGTCCATCGTGTCGGGGGGACACGCAGGTGACGCACGGGGTCGTCACCGCCCTCTCGACGAGAGAGGACCCAACCGTCGTGAGCGATCAGTCGCCCGTCCCGCCCGTTCCGCCCGGGCCCCCGTCAGCCGCGCCGGCCGCGTCCGACCCGCTCGGTCGCCTGCTCCGCGCCGTCCCCGGTCGTGACTGGGTCGCCGCCGTCGTCGCGGCCGTCGGCGGGTGGGTCGCGGCGTACATCGTCGCGGCGATCTCGCTGTTCCTGACGGTCGCCGTGGCCGCCGGTTCCGGTCCGGTGTCCACGAGCTCGTCCTCGGGCCTCGGCACCGGCGGCTCCGACCTCGGGTCGGCCGGGGCACCCGACGTCCAGTCGCTCCTGTCGGGGGTGAGCGTGCTGCTGGGGTCCCCGGCGCAGCTCGTCGCCCTCGCGGACCTCGGGCGGCTGCACGGCTCCGGTTCGATCCTGCTGCTCGGTTCCGGGTCGGGGTCGGTCGGCGTCGTGCCCGTGCTGGTGCTCGCGGCGCAGGTCGTGCTCGCGGTCGTGCTCACGCGCCGCATCCGGAGCCGGGTCCTCGCGCTCCCGCAGCTCGTCGTCACGGCGGTCGTCGCCGGGCTCGTGACCACCGCGGTCACCACGCTCGCCGGCCTCGTGCTCGCCATCCGGTTCCCCGCCGTCTCCGGGGTGCAGATCGACCCCGTGCACGCCGTGGGGATCGGCAGCGTGCTCGGGTCGTTCGTGATCGGCACCCTCGCGGTGCTGCTCGCCCGGCCGTCGCTGCTCGTCGGCCGGAGCACCTCCGTCGCCCGGGCACTCGGTGCCCTGCGGGTCGCCGCGTGGCAGCTCGGCGGGCTCCTCGTCCTGCTCGCCCTCGTGCTCGTCGTCGTGGCGCTCGTCGCGCAGCCGTCGTGGGGCGCCGCCCTGCCGCTGCTGCTCGGCAACGCGGCCGTCGCCCTGACCGCGCTCGGCTTCCTCGGCGGGGTCGGCACGTCCGGACTCGGTGCCGTCGGGAGCGACGCCTCGGTCTTCGCGGGCGCCGGTGGCTGGACCTGGCTCGTCGTCCTGCTCGTCGTCGTGAGCTCGTTCGCGGCCGGTCTGGCGCTCGCGGTGCGCCGGAACGACCGGGTCCGCACGACGCTCGACTGGGTCGCGACGCCCGTGGTCTGGTTCGTCGCCGGACTCGTGCTGTTCGTGCTCGGCACCGGCGTGGTGTCCTACCAGGTGACCGGTTCGAGTGCGGTCGGCGGGTCCGGCTCGGTCGGTGTGACCCCGTGGACGCCCGTCGTCTTCGCGCTCTGGGGCGCGGCCATCGAGGTCGTCGCCCGGTACGTCGCACCCGTGCTGCTCCCCCGCCTCGGCGGCGGCGTGCTGCTGCGGACGGCGCGCGTGGTCGGGACCGACCCGGTGCCGGTGCCGGTGCCGGCCCGGCCGACCGCTCCGGCCGACGGTGCCGCTCCGGTGTGGGCGGTGCCCGACGCCCCGGCGGCCCCGGCGGCCACGGCGGCCACGGCAGACCCGTCGCAGCCGGACCAGCCCGTCCAGCCCGGTGCGCCGGTCGGCCAGCCGCACCCGAGCCAGCCCTTCGTCGGCCAGGGCGCCCCCGCCCCCGCGCCGATGTCCCCGCACGCGAAGAAGGTCCTCGTGCGCTCCCTCGTCGCGGGCGGCGCGGTCGTCGTGGTCGTCGTGGCGGGAGCGATCACCACGGGCGTGCTCCGCACCACCGTCTGGGGCCCCGGACCCACGGCCCGGTCGTACGTCGACGCGATCGCCCAGGGCGACGCGGACACCGCGGCGAGCCTGAGCGAGGTGACCGGCGACGCCTCGATGCTCGACTCCGCCGTGCTGGAGAGCGCGAAGGACCGTCCCACCGACGTCCGCGTCGGCCGGGTGTCGACCAGCGGGGACACCGCGTACGCGAACGTCACCTTCCGGCAGGGCGACGCGCAGCGCTCCGGCCAGATCGTCCTCGAGCGCACCGGCACGTCGTTCCTCGTGAAGGACGAGTGGCGCGTCACGGAGCCGCTCACGGACCGCGTGACCATCACGGCCGGAACGGTCCTCGAGGGCGCCGACGTGACGGTCGGCGGCAAGAAGGTGGGCGAGATCGAGAACGGCGCCTTCACGTCACTCGCCTACCCCGGCAGCTACCAGGTCGAGGTCGGGGGCACGGAGTACTTCACCGGCGGCACCGAGACGCTCCGCGTGGGCTCGTCGAGCTCGCCGTACGCCGACTTCGAGGCGAAGCCTACGAAACAGCTCGAGACCGACGCCGAGCAGTACGTGTCGGACCTCATCGACGACTGCGCGGCGAAGACCGACATCAGCTACGCGGACGGCTGCCCCTGGTACGGCCCGTACGACGCGGACGGCGCGGTGCAGTACGACGTCCGGTCGAAGCCGGATCTCGAGGTGCAGTCCTCCGGGGGCGGACTCGTCGAGGTGACGAGCACCGCGGACGGCAGGATCGGGTACTCGTACACGGACTACTTCGGCGACGCGCAGAAGAGCGAGGACACGTTCGACGTGGACGTCTACCTGAAGGTCGAGGACGGGAAGCTCGTCTCGGCGTACTGAGAGCCCGTACCGCCTGCACGGCCGACCCTGGAGTCCCGGGGTCGGCCGTCTCACTAGGCTCGACCCCATGGTCATGACACGGGCGTGGCGGAACGGCACCGCGGCGGAACGGGACTTCCCGGTCGACCGGATCTCCGAGCTCATCGCCGAGGACGGCACCTTCGTGTGGGTGGACTACACCGACCCCGATCCGTCCGACCTCGAGCACGTCGAGGCCGAGCTCGGCATCCACGCGCTCGCGGTCGAGGACGCCGTCGAGCGCGGCCAGCGCCCGAAGCTCGACCGGTACCGCGACAGCCTCTTCCTGGTCGTCTACGACGTGGGCGGCCTCGACCACGCCGGGGACCTCACCACGCACGAGGTGAAGGCCTTCGTGACCGAGCACGCCCTCGTCACGATCCACGGCAGCGACGTCGACACCGGGGCCATGGAGCGCCGGCTCGACGCGACCACGGACATCGCCGACCACGGCGTCCCGTGGTTGATGTGGGGCCTGCTCGACGCGGTCACGGACCACGCCACGAACACGGTCGAGGACATCGAGCGCCGGATCGACGCGCTCGAGGAGGACCTCTTCGAACACGGCACCCCGCGTGAGAAGCAGATCCAGCGGCGATCGTTCCGCCTCCGCAAGGCCCTGGGCGTCCTGCGCCGCCAGGTGGTCCCCACACGGGACAGCGTGGCCTCGTTGCTGCACGGGGACGCCGAGACGATCTCGGACGGCATCCGCCCCTACTTCCGCGACGTCGAGGACCACCTCGTGTCGATCACCGACTCCGTCGACCAGCTCCGCGACGCGGTGTCGAGCGTCCTCGACACGAACCTCAACCTGGCGTCGAACCGGCAGAACACGGTCATGAAGAAGGTGACGAGCTGGGCGGCGATCATCGCGATCCCGACGGCGATCACGGGGTTCTTCGGCCAGAACCTGAAGTTCCCGGGAATGGGCGAGTGGAGCGGGCTCTACTTCTCCCTCGGGCTCATCATCGCCTCATCGCTGACGCTGTACCGGGTCTTCAAGGCGAAGGACTGGCTCTAGAGCCGCAGCGCGAGGACCCCGGCGACGACGGTGAGCGGCGCCACGATGCACCCGAGCGCCATGTACCGCCCCCACGACAGGTGGACGCCCTCGGACGACAGTCGTGCGTGCCACAGCAGCGTCGCGAGCGAGGCCCACGGCGTGATGAGGCAGCCGGCGTTCACCCCGACGAGGAGAGCCGCGTAGCGCAGGGCCTCGTGCCCGGCGGCCGGCTCGAGCACCAGGTAGGCGGGCAGGTTGTCGATCGCGTTCGCCGCCAGCGCGCCGGCACCGCCGAGCACCAGGAGCGACCCCGTCCCGGTGCCACCGGAGAGCGCAGCCACGATCGGGTCGGTGATGCCGGTCGTGTGCAGCGTCTCGACGACCACGAACAACCCGGCCGCGAAGACGAGCGTCGACCACGGCACGCGCGACGGCTTGAGCTCCGACGGCGCCCGGAAGGCCGCGACGACCACGAGCACGACCGCCGCGGCGATCGCGGCGATCCACACCGTGACGCCGGCGGTCAGGGCGATCACCAGCGCGACGAGCACCGCCGACGCCGACCAGAAGAACACCGGGTCGGTCGCCGCCCGGACCGAGACCGGCGTGTACCGACCGAAGAGCTTGCCGCGGAACACCACGAGGAGCACGGCGCACGGGACCACCACGCCGGCGAGGGCGGCCCACACCATGAGCCCGGCGAACGGGATCGGCCCGTCGAGCCCGATGCGGTCGACGGCGAGCAGGTTCGTCAGGTTCGACACCGGCAGCAGCAGCGACGCCGTGTTCGCGAGCCACACGGTCGTCAGCGCGAACGGCATCGGCGGCAGTCCGACCCGCCGGGCGAGCGTGATGACGATCGGGGTGAGGAGCACGGCCGTGGTGTCGATCGACAGGAACACGGTGCAGAGGACCGCGAGCACGACCACGGCGCCCCAGAGCCCGATCGTCCGACCGCCCCCGACCCGTGCTGCGACGTCGGCGAGCCGGTCGAAGACGCCGGCGTCCGCCGCGAGTTCGGCGACGACGGTGAGTCCGAGCACGAAGGCCAGCACCGGGACGACCCGGTCGGCGAGCTCGGCGAGGTCGGACAGTGGGAGTAGCCCGAGGGCGACGCACACCGCGCCCACCACGAGCAGGACTCCCCCGATGACGGCCTGGCGCACGACGACTCCTCCACGAGTGCGCCGGGCAGGGCGTCCGGCGGCGCTCCAATGTACTGGCCGGTAGCGTTGACGGGACGACGACAGGAGGAACCCGTGCGGAAGTTCATGTTCAGCGGTGCGGTGTGGAGTTCGATCATCAGCGGCTACAGCGTGGTGCAGACCACGCGGCAGGGCCCGCGTGACTGGCGCCTCGCGCTGACGTGGGTGGCGTGGATCGCGACGACGCTCGTGGCGATCGGCACGGTCGTCGAGGACGACCGCGCCGTCAAGGCCAAGCAGCCGTAGACCGCGACGCGACCCGGTGACGGATAGGAGGGACGGTGCCAGCTGGCACCGTCCCTCCCGTCCGTCGGTTCCGGGGCCGGCCGGTCAGCGCTCCGACCGCGGGATGTCCGAGGTCTGGATCGGTCCCGTGAAGAGCGCCGCACGGTCGTCCTGGTCCGGCGTGAACAGCGCGGACTCCGAGGCGGTCGACGCCGCGCGCCGTCGCGGCGCCGCGACCTCGTCCACCATGAGCACCCGCTGGACCGGCAGCGCGTCGGGATGGGTCCGCTGGATCCAGTCGACGAGCTCCTCACGGATGTAGCAGCGCAGGTCGAACAGGGACGGCGCGTCGTGCGAGGTCGCGAGGACCCGGACACGCACGGACCCCTGCACGGCGTCGGTGACCTGCAGGACCTTCACCCGGCGGTCCCAGAGCTCGGTGCGGTCGAGGATCCGGTCGAGCTCGGCGCGCATCTCCCCCGGCCGGACCCGCCAGTCGAGGTCGAGCTCGACGGCACCGAGCAGCTCGCTGTTGGTCCGGGTCCAGTTCTCGAACGGCGTGCTCGTGAAGTACGTCGACGGCAGCACGAACCGCCGGTCGTCCCACAGGTGCACGACGACGTAGGTGAGGGTGATCTCCTCGATCCGCCCCCACTGCTGCTCGACCACGACGACGTCGTCGACACGGATCGACCCGGAGAACGCGAGCTGCATGCCGGCGAAGACGTTGCCCAGCGTCGACTGCGCTGCGAGGCCGGCGATGACGGAGATGAGCCCCGCCGACGCGAGCACGCTCGCCCCGGCTGCCTCGACCCCCGGGAAGGTCAGCAGGATCGCGCCGATGCCGATGATCACGAGGACCGCGACGGTCAGCCGGCGGATCACGAGGACCTGCGTGCGGATGCGGCGGGCCTGCCGGTTGTCCGGGACGTCGATGCGGAAGCGGTGCAGGCCGAGGTCCTCGAGGAAGATCGCGATCTGGCACGCCAGCCAGGTGCCCGCGGCGATCGTGGCGATGAGGAATCCGTGCGACACCGGCGCGCGCCACGGGAAGGCGTCCGGCCGGTTCGGGACGCTCGTGACGAACGCGACCCAGAGGAGCACGACGAGCAGTTCGGTGCGGAACGGGTGCTTCATGCGTCGGGAGAGCACGGCCGCCCAGCGTTCCCGCCGCGCGAGTGCGCGGAAGACGAGGTGCAGGACGAGCGCGGCGGCGGCGGTGACGAGCAGCGCGACGCCGATCGCGACGAGGAGCCGGAGGAGGATGTCCATCCCTCCATCGAAGCGGTGGACGACGGACGTCGTTCAGGAACGCGACCACCCGCACGACAGGAGGCGCGGCGCCGGACCGGCACCGCGCCTCCTGGCAGGGGCTGCTGCTACTTCGTCGAGGTGAGCGAGTCCACGTAGTCCTGGTGCTCGGACGCCCACTTCGCGGTGATCGCCGGGTACTCGCTCGTCTTCGCACCGCTGTTCACGAGCGCGTTCTCGAGTGAGTAGAGCGTGTCGGAGTCCATCGCGAAGTCCTCCATCCACTTCGACGCCTGCGGGAACTCGTCGGCGAAGTCCTTCTTGGCGATGGTGTGGATCTCCTCGTTCTTGCCGAGGGCGCCCTTCGGGTCCTCCAGGTCCTTGATCGGGAAGGCGTCGTACGCCCAGTGCGGACGCCACAGCGTCACCACGACGTCCTCCTTCTTCGCGATCGCGGCCTTGAGGTCGGCGAGCATCGCCGGCGTCGAGCTCGTGATGAAGTCCATCCCGTCGAGGCCGTACTGCGGGATCACCTGGTCCTGCACGACCTTCGTCTCGCCGGCTGCGGGCTCGATGCCGACGATCTTGTTGCCGAAGTCCGAGGCCTTCGCCGTGAGTTCGTCGATCGAGTCGATGTCCGAGTACTCCGGCACGGCGAGCTCGAGGGACGCCTGCTCGTTCCACGCGCCGAGGTCCGTGAGGTCCTTGCCGTACGTGTCCATGTACTCCTTGTGCGTGTTCGGCAACCAGGTGTCGAACACGACGTCGTAGTCGCCGGATGCGAGGCCCGTGTAGGCGGGCGCGACGTCGGAGTTCGTGAGCTGGACGTCGTAGCCCTTCTGCTCGAGGACGTGCTTCCAGAGGTAGCTCGCGGCGGTGTCCTCGTCCCAGCCGTTGAAGACGACGACGTGCATGGACTTCTGGTCGCCGTTGTCGAGCGTGCCGGAGGCGCCGTAGTACCCGGGCGGCATGCACGCGGACAGGCCGAGGGCGGTGGCGGCGGCGAGGGCGGCGGCCGCGAGGGTGCGCTTGGTTCGCTTCATGATCTGTTCCTTCCTCACGCGTCGACGGTCTGGCGGTCGGTGACCGCTTCGGTGGTGGCGGCGGTCTGGGCGGTCGCCGCGTTCGGCGTCGCGGTCGCGGTGGGCTTCCGCTTCGCACGTCCGAAGAGCCTGGAGGCGCGGCCCGAGTCACCGCCGAGCGCTGCGGTCAGGCGGTCCAGCAGGATCGCCAGCACCACCACCGACAGGCCGGCTTCCGCGCCGAGACCGACGTCGATGCGGTTCAGCGAGGCGACGATCTGCTCGCCGAGTCCCCCGGCGCCGACCATGCCGGCGATGACGACCATCGAGAGCGACAGCATGATGACCTGGTTGACGCCCGCCATGATGCTGGCCTTCGCGAGCGGCAGCTGGATCTGGCGGAGGATGCGCCACGGGCTCGACCCGAACGCGGCGCCCGCCTCGACGACCTCGCTCGGGACCCCGCGGATGCCGAGCTCGGTGAGCCGGACGCCCGGAGCCATCGCGAACACGATCGTCGCGACGATGCCGGGGACGACGCCGACGCGGAAGAGCAGCAGCGCCGGGATCAGGTAGACGAAGGCCGGGGTGGTCTGCATGAAGTCGAGCACCGGGCGGATGATCCGGCTGGCGGTGTCCGACCGGGCGGCCCAGATGCCGAGCGGGATGCTGAACACGACAGCGAGCCCCGCGGCGACGATCACGAGGGCGAGGGTGTCCATCGCGTTCGTCCACTGGCCGACGCTCACGATGAAGAGCAGACCGACGGCGGCGCCGAGTGCGAGCTTCCAGCCCTTGGCGACGAACGCCAGGACCACGAGGATCGCGACGACCACCCAGAACGGCGGCGTGGAGAGGAAGTACTCCATCCACGCGTCCATCCACGTGAACACGTAGCGGACGACGTCGAAGAAGCCGGAGAGGTAGGTGGTGATCCAGTCGACGATCGCTGCGACCCAGGTGCCGAGGGGCAGGTGGAAGTCGCCGAAGGAGTTGGTTCCGGGGGTGATCATGCGTGGTCTCCTTCAGCGAGGGTCGAGTCCATGTCGGAGTCGGAGATGCGGGTGACCGGCTCGAGCACCGGGATGGGCATCGTCGCCGTCGGCACGTTGCCGAGGGCGGCGAGCAGCGTGACGCGCGGGACGACCCCGAGCAGGCGCCCCTCGTCGTCGACGACCGCGATCGGCAGCGGCGACTCCACGGCGAGCTCGAACAGGTCGGTCAGCGCGGTCTCCGGCGCGACCCGGGCGTACTCGGTGTTGACGATGGCGTCGAGGTTCGTGTCGCCGGCCTTGACCTGGCGCATGACGTGCCGGTCGCGGACCCAGCCCTCGAGCTTCCGGCCGCGTCCGGTCACGAAGACCGCGGCCGTCTGCAGGTCGCGCATGGTCCGGAGCGCGCCACGCGGGCCGACGGTCAGCGGGACCGCTGCACGTGCGGGCTCCATGACGCTCGACGCGGTGAGCACGCGGGCGCGGTCGACGTCCTGCACGAACTGGGCGACGTAGTCGTTCGCGGGGTCGGTGAGGATGTCCTCCGGCGAGCCGATCTGCACGATCCGGCCGTCGCGCATCACGGCGATCCGGTCGCCGAGGAACATCGCCTCGTTGAGGTCGTGCGTGATGAAGACGATCGTCTTGCCGAGGCGCTGCTGCAGGTCGACGAGCTGCTCCTGCATCTCGCGGCGGATGAGCGGGTCGAGGGCGCTGAAGGCCTCGTCCATCAGCAGGACGTCGGTCTCGGCGGCGAGGGCGCGGGCGATGCCGACCCGCTGCTGCATGCCGCCGGAGAGCTCGTCGGGCTTGGCGTCAGCCCAGACGTCGAGTCCGACCAGGCCGATGACCTCGCGGGCCTTGGCCAACCGGGTGGCCTTGTCGACGCCGTTGACCTCGAGGCCGTACGCGACGTTCTCGAGCACCGTGCGGTGCGGCAGCAGCGCGAAGTGCTGGAAGACCATCGACACGCTGGTGCGGCGGATCTCGCGGATCTCCTTCGGCGTCGCCTTGGTGACCGTCCGGCCGCCGATCTCGACGCTGCCCGCGGTCGGCTCCAGCAGGCCGTTCAGCATGCGGATGAGCGTCGACTTGCCCGAGCCGGACAGGCCCATGACGACGAAGATCTCGCCGGGACGCACGTCGAAGGACGCGTCGATGACGGCTGCCGAGCCGAGGTCACGGACCTCGTCACGGGTGGCGCCGTCGGCCAGACGGCGGACCGCTTCACCGGGTCGGCGGCCGAAGACCTTGTAGGCGCCGTGCACGCGCACGGCCGGGACGTCGGTGGGGTGGTCCGGCGTGACGGCACGCCGGTCCTGGGGTGGTGCGATGGTCAACGGTGCTCCTCGCGGGACCGCGGCGCGGAACGGCGCACGGCGGTACCGGTGGTTGCGGACGGGTCGCCCGGCACCGTGTTCGGCGGCATCGCATCGAGCCCGCGCAACGGCGCAGGGCGAGCGATCACGCACGCGGGGGTCGTACTCGGGACGACCCCGGTCCAGCCGACCGTACGGCCCCCGCTGTGCTGCTGCGGTGGACGCGTCCTGATCGTCGGTGTCCCCTGAAGGGACGTTCAAGGCTATCGGCACTTGTCCCCCGTCGCGAATCCCGGTCCGCCGGAATCCCGGCACCGGTGTACCCCGTTCACGGCGTGTCGCCCATCGGTGCGGGGATCGCGATCGTGACCGGCTCGTTACTTTTCAGGAGACTCGCATGGTTGTGTGCTACCCCGGTTCGACGCACCTGTAGCGTGTCGCGCATGACAGCGCAGAACGACACCGGGGTGGACCGCGCGCCCGCGAACGACTTCTCGCACGAGCAGGAGGGCTACCAGCACGGGCTGAAGCCCCGGCAACTGCAGATGATCGCCATCGGCGGCGCGATCGGCACGGGGCTCTTCCTCGGCGCGGGCGGTCGCCTGCACACCGCGGGGCCGGCCCTGGCGGTCGTGTACCTCATCGCGGGCATCTTCGCGTTCTTCATCCTCCGGGCACTCGGTGAGCTCGTGCTGCACCGCCCGTCGTCCGGGTCGTTCATCTCGTACGCCCGCGAGTTCTTCGGGGAGAAGTTCGCGTACGCCGCCGGGTGGATGTACTTCCTCAACTGGGCGATGACCTCGATCGTGGACACCACCGCGGTCGCGCTCTACCTGCACTACTGGGCCGGACCGCGCGCGATCCCGCAGTGGGCGCTGGCCCTCGCGGCGCTCGTCGTCGTGCTGGCCGCGAACCTCGTCGCCGTGAAGGTGTTCGGCGAGCTGGAGTTCTGGTTCGCGATCATCAAGGTCGCCGCCCTGGTGGCCTTCCTCATCGTCGCGCTCGTGTGGCTCGTGTTCGCATTCCCGGTGGAGGCGGGCGGCGAAGCGGTCCGCACCGGCTTCGGCATCTGGGCGGACAACGGCGGCCTCTTCCCGACCGGCCTGCTCCCGGCGGTCCTCGTGGTGCAGGGCGTCGTGTTCGCCTACGCCGCGATCGAGCTCGTCGGCACCGCGTCCGGCGAGACGCAGGACACCGAGAAGGTCATCCCCCGCGCGATCAACTCGGTCGTCTTCCGCATCGCGGTGTTCTACGTCGGGTCGGTCGTCCTGCTCTCGCTGCTCCTGCCGTACACCTCGTACAAGGACGGGGTCAGCCCCTTCGTGACCTTCTTCTCGTCGATCGGCAACCCGCAGGTCGGCCAGGTCGTCGGCTCGATCATGAACTTCGTCGTCCTCACCGCGGCGCTGTCGTCGCTGAACGCCGGGCTCTACTCGACCGGACGAGCACTCCACTCGATGGGCATGAACGGCTCCGCGCCGAAGTGGACCACGAAGATGACGAAGGGCGGCGTGCCGTTCGCCGGCATCCTGCTCACCTCGGCGTTCACGCTGGTCGGCGTCATCCTCAACCTGTTCGTCCCCGGGCAGGCGTTCGAGATCGCCCTGAACATCGCGAGCCTCGGCATCATCACCGCCTGGGGCACGATCATCCTCTGCCAGATGAAGCTGCGGTCGTGGGCGAAGCAGGGGCTCGCGAAGGAGCCGTCGTTCAAGCTGCCGGGCGCGCCGTACACGTCCTGGCTGACGCTGGTGTTCCTCGCGACCGTCATCGTGCTCATGGCGATCGACTACCCGATCGGCACGTACACGATCGCGTCGCTCATCATCGTGATCCCGCTGCTCATCCTCGGCTGGTTCCTGCAGCGCGACCGCATCCTCCGGATCGCCTCGCTCCGCTCGGGCATCACGGGTCCGTACCCGGTGACCGGTCGGGACCCGGCGAACCAGGTGCGTCGGAGCGGCGGCGGCACGGACGGTTCCTCGACCGCTGCCACGGACGGTTCGTCGACCGGGTCCACGGATGCGTCCCCTGGTCCGGACGCCGGGTCGGACGCCGGATCGGACGACCACCGGGCCTGATCACCGGCAGCTCTCCCGTCCGTCGGCTCGACCGACGACGGGCGGAGTGTCCGGATAGCGAAACAGCGCGCCCAGGGCGTGCAGGAGGGTCCGGCACCCGTCGGTACGATCGGCGGGTGCCGGACCCATCTGTCTCCCCCACGCTCGACCTCCAGCTCACCTGGCGCGGCACCTTCGGCCGCGTCCGGGTGTTCGACGACCGCGTCGCCGCCGAGACCAGCTACGAGCGGGACGCCCTGACGCCGGTGCCGATGGAGTCCGTGCGCGGGTGGCGGATCGAACCGTGTGACTTCGACGCGGTGTGCGTCGAGTTCGTCACGCCCGGGGAGACCTACCGAGTGCTGCTCGACACCACGGACGAGCAGGTCGCCGGGCTGGCGCTGCGCCGAGCCCTCGGCGCGCCGTTGCCGTCCGCGTCCTGACGCCCACCGGCGGGCGCTCACGGCCAGGACGGGTGGGCTGTACCGTCCGCGAGCCGACGTCCCCACACCGCGTCGAGGTCGGCGACCTGTGTCTCGTCCAACCGGACCGCACCCGCGGCGAGGTTCTCGGCCAGGTGCCCGGCGTCCGACGTTCCGGGGATGAGCAGGACGTCCGGCGCGTGCTGCAGCAGCCACGCGAGTCCGAGCTGCGCCGGAGTGACGCCGAGCTCGTCCGCGATCCGCACGGCCACCGGTTCGTCCACGACCTTCGGGAGCCCCGGGAACGCCCCGCCGAGGGGGAAGTACGGCACCCACGCGATCCCTTCCCGGATGCACTGGTCGAGCAGCGCCTCGTGCTCGCGGGCCACGAGCGAGTAGGCGTTCTGCACGCAGACGATCCCGGCCGCGAGCCCCCGCTCGAGCACCTCGCCGGACACGGCGCTCAGACCGATCCCCCCGATCAACCCCTCGTCGCGCATCGCGGTCATCTCCGCCAGCTGGTCCTCGACGTCCACGAGCTGGTCCCCCTCGGCCAGCAGACCGGGGCCGGTGTCCGCTCGGCGGAGGTTCACGACGTCGATGCGCTCACGGCCGAGGCTGCGCAGGTTGGCGTGTACCTGAGCGCGCAACTGCTCCGGACGCTGCGCGAGGGCGAGTGGCACCGGGGCGGCGACCCGGACGGCACCGACCTTGCTCACGACGACCACGTTGTCATCGGCCCCGAACGCTCGCCGGATCACGTCGTTCGCGACGCCGTCTCCGTAGAAGTCGGCGGTGTCCACGTGGTCCACGCCGAGCTCCCGGGCGCGGTGCAGCAGAGCCACGCCCGCCTGCCGGTCGTCGGTGAACCGTTCGAGTGCCATCGCCCCGTAGCCGATCCGTCCGACGGTCCGACCGCCGAGCGTGGAGGCGCCACCCGGGCGCCGTGACTGTTCCTCGTGCATGTCATCTCCGGTAGTGTCGATCGAAACGGAGGAACCTCCGCTTCGATCAGCATAACCGGAGGAGCCTCCGCTTTGTCCAGCGATCCCGTCACGAGCACTCGGCGACCTCGCGCGGACGCCGCGCGCAACCGCCAGCGGGTGGTGGACGCCGCGCGTGCGGCCTTCACCGCGCAGGGCGAGGACACGTCGCTCGAGGCCGTGGCACGGGCCGCGGGCGTCGGGATCGGGACGCTGTACCGGAACTTCCCGACGCGCGAGGACCTCATCGCCGCGGTCTACCGCGCCGAGCTCGATGCGGCGCTCGCGACCGTCGACGAGCTCCTCACCCCCGGTACCGGCTCCGGGAGCGCGGCGGACGCCTTCCGTGCCTTCGCCGGCCGGTACGCCGAGTTCGTCGTCACGAAGCGCGGGCTCGCCGAGACCGTGCGGGCGGGGGCGTTGCGCGGGACAGCCGAGGCCGCGGGGACCCGAGAGCGGGTCAACGCGGCGGTGCAGCGGTTCCTGGACGCCGGGGCCGCCGACGGCTCACTCCGGGCCGAACTGCTCGCCGACGACGTCACGGCCGCACTGGTGGGCATCCTGCTCTCCACCCGCGACGCGGTCGACGCCGCGCAGACGGGCCGGCTGCTCGACATCCTCGTGGCGGGACTCAGCCGTCCTGCGGCGCGAACTGCGTGACGCGGAACGTCGCACCCTGCGGGTCCTGCAGCTCCGCAGCCCGGGTCCAGAAGCCGTCCCACGAGTCCAGCACCCGGCCACCGAGCCGTTCGGCGAGCGCCGCGGCACCGTCGCGGTCCGCCACGCTGAACGACACGTGCCAGTCGTCGGCACCGGCGTCGAGCGTGTCGAGCGCGCCGATGACGTCGGCGAACCCCTCCGGCGCGCCGACCTGGCGTTCGCGGATGTCCGGGTCCGAGGTCGCCGCGAGGTGGTCGCCGTACCCGGGCAGCCGGACCATCGCGCTCGGGCCTTCCTCGATGCCGGAGACCTGCCAGCCGAAGAGCTGCTCGTAGAACCCGATCGCCTGCTCCGGATCGGTCGAGCGGAGGTCGCTGAACACCCACCCACCGGGGGCGTTGATGTGCTGCGCGCCGAGTCGGGCGCGCGCCTGCCAGAGCCCGAACGCGGCACCACGGGGATCGACGCAGTCGACACTGCGGCCGGCCGCTCCCCCGGGTCCGGCGTCCTCGGCGGGACCAGCGGTGCCGCCGAGCTCCCTGACGCGACGGGCCACGGCGTCGGCGTCGTCGACCGCGATGTACGTGAGCCACGTGGCCGGCTCGTCACTCGACGCGACGGCACCGACCTCGTGCCCGTCGATCGACACGATGCGGTAGGAGCCCGGCGCCCCCGGCGGGAGTCGCTCCTCGAAGTCCCACCCGAACAGCCCGCCGTAGAAGGCCTGGGCCGCGTCCGGGTCCGGCTGTCTGGCGTCGATCCAGCTGGGGACGCCCTGGGGGTACGTGCGCGGGGTCTGGTCGGTCATCGTCGCTCCCGAGTCCGCCGGCGCGTGGCCGGATGCCCCAGGTCTACCGCGGACCACCGACGCCCTCGCGCCCGCGCCCGCACTCGCGCCCACGGCCGCGCCCGCGCCCGCGCCTCAGTCGTCGGTGTCGACCTCGTCCGTGACGACCTTGCCGGTGCCCGCGTCGAGGCGGACGCTGTGCTTGGTGCCCGAGGCGTCGCGGACGTCGCCCTCCCAGACGACCTTCCCGAGGTGGTCGTCGAGCCCGAGCTCGGTGATCGTGCCGGCGTGCAGGTCCTCGAACCGGCCGACCGCGTCGTCCACGGTCAGGTCGGCCGCGGCCGTGAAGCGCTCGTTCTCGGCCCGGTCGTCGGCGTCCGAGGTCTCGGTGCGCGGCGATCCGGACACCGCCGTGCCGGCCTCGTTCGTGTGCACCTCGTGCTCGGTGCCGTCGTCGGTGACGACCAGTACTTCGTACGCGGTGCCGTTCTGCTCCTGCTCGACCGAGATCACGGTGCCAGACCCCACGGCGTCGCGGGCGGTGGCGACGGCGGCACGCAGGGCGTCGTTCGACGTGGCGGACGCAGCGGTCGCGCCGCCGGACGCCGATCCGGACGAGGACGAGGACGACGTCGTGGACGAGGCCCCGTCGGACTGCGCGGTGGAGCACCCGACGAGGGCGAGGGACGCCACGAGCGGCAGGGCGGCGATGCCGGCGACACGACGGGTGGAGCGGGCGGTGGTGGTGCGGAGTGCGTTCATGCGACCAGGGTGCCGGGCGGGTGCTGAAGCACGGCTGAAGCCCCCTGGTCAGCCGCCGAGTGCGATGCGGACCGCGAACCGGGCGCCGCCGAGGGGCGAGTCCGCCACGACGACGTCCCCGCCGTGTGCCCGGACGGCGTCCTGGACGATCGCGAGGCCGAGCCCCGCGCCGCCCGCGTCCCGGCTGCGCGCCTCGTCGAGCCGGACGAGACGTTCGAACACGCGGTCACGGTCTGCCGGGGCGATGCCCGCCCCGTCGTCGTCCACCGTCAGGACGGCGCGTCCGTCCTGCTCGGCGAGCGCGAGGACGACCCGACCCTCGGCGTGCCGGACGGCGTTGTCGACGAGGTTGCGGACCACGGCGGCGAGGAGCCGTTCGTCCCCGAGGACACGGGCCGGCCCGATCCCGGACCCCTCGACCCGGATCGACCCGGCGGTGCTCCCGCCGAGCCGTCCGCGCGCCCGGGCCACGGCGTCGAGCGCCAGGTCGTCGAGGTCCACCGGACGCCGGACGCCCACGTCGCCCTCGTCGAGCCGCGAGAGCTCGAGGAGGCCCGTCACGAGGTCCTGCAGCCGGAGCGCCTCCGAGCGCACCACCTCGGACAGCTCGACGACGTCGGCGCGGTCGGGGTGCGCCGCGGCGACCTCGGCGTGCTGGCGGATGGTCGCGATCGGCGACCGCAGCTCGTGCGAGGCGTCGGAGACGAACCGCCGCTGCCCCGCGGCGGAACGGTCGAGCCGGTCGAGCATGGTGTTCATGGTCGTGGCGAGCCGGGCGATCTCGTCGCCGGTGTCCGGGACGGCGACCCGGGCGTCCGGTCGTGCCGCGCGGATCGTCTCGACCTCGGTGCGCATGCGTTCGACCGGGCGGAGCGACCGGCCGGTGACCACCCACGTGACGGCCAACATCACGAGCACGAGCACCGGGACGCCCACGGCCAGCAGCGCGACCGCGGCACCGACGGCGGCGTCGGTCTGGTCGAGGGAGACCCCGTAGACGAGCGTCGCGTCCCCGCCGCCGGGCAGGTCGACATCGTCGGCGACGAGCAGCCACCGCTCGCCGTCGTGGGTCCAGCGGGACTCGTCGGCCGTCGGGAGCGCCGGTGGATCGGCGTCGTCCCCGTGGGCGAGGACGGACCCGTCGTCACCCACGACCTGCACGAGGACGTCCTCGTAGCCGCTCACGACCCCGGCGCCGTCGGCCTCGACCCGCGCCGAGGCCTGCTCGAGCCCCGACTCCGCCGTGGTCCGCACCCCGTCGAGGAGGACGAGGCGGAGCACGACGACGAACGCCGCCGCGCCGACGAGCAGCGCCGCGAGCACGACGACGACCGCCCCGAGGGTGGTCCGCGCCCGGACGGACCGGAAGCGCCGGCGGCCGCCGTCAGCCACCGTCCGCCGCCAACCGGTAGCCGGCGCCGCGCACCGTCTCGATCGCGGTGCGACCGAACGGCCGGTCGACCTTGCGACGCAGGTGTCCGACGTACACCTCGACGATGTTCGGGTCGCCGTCGAAGTCGACGTCCCACACGTTCTCGATGACGTCGCGCTTCGAGCAGACCTCGCCGGCGCGGCGCGCCAGGAACTCGAGGACGGCGAACTCGCGACTCGTCAGCTCGACGGGCGTCGACGCCCGGGACACCGTCCGGGCGGCCGGGTCGACGACGAGGTCGCCGAGCGTCAGGACCGCCGGGCGCTCACGCGCACCGCGGCGCACCAGGGCACGCAGCCTCGCCACGAGGACCGGGTGCGAGAACGGCTTCGTCACGTAGTCGTCGGCCCCGGCGTCGAGCGCCTCGACCTGGTCCCACTCGCCGTCCTTCGCCGTCAGCATGAGGACGGGCGTCCAGTCGCCGTCGGCACGGAGCTGCGCGCACACGGCCCAGCCGCTGAGGCCGGGCATCATCAGGTCGAGCACGATCGCGTCGTAGCCGAACTCGCGGGCGTGCCACAGTCCGTCGACGCCGTCGTGGGCGACGTCGACCGCCCACCCCTCGGCTTCCAGCCCGCGACGGACGCCGTCGGCGAGCCGCACCTCGTCGTCGACCACCAGGACACGCATGCCCCGATCCTGCCGTGCGCCGCTGAAGCAGGCCTGAAGCGTCCTGGACGCGACCGGTCGCGGGCCAGGAGGCGCGGTGCGAGCCCGCACCGCGCCTCCTGGCCGGCACCGGGTCGCGTCCACAGCCCCGTCGTCGCCGGGTCCCGGGACGGATTCGGGTTCTGGCCCGGCCTCCGGCGGCGACGGTACCAGCGCCGATCCTGCTCCCTCGGCGACGGACGCGCTCAGACGAGCAGGAGGATCCCCGCGACGACGGCGGCGACGGCGATCGCCAGCGCGATGAGCAGCAGCACGAGGTGCACCGTGTAGAACGTCGTCGGCTTGCCGGCGGCGTCACGCGCCCGGGAGTCCTTCGCGACCCGCTGGAAGAAGCGGGGCCAGGTGACGACGTTGAAGACGGCACCGATGAACAGGACGAGGGCTGCGAAGACGGTCACCCGACGATCCTAGACACCGCGGGCACGGGGCCGGTGGTGCTCGGCCGCCCCCAACGCGGCCGAGTCCCACCCCGTGCTGCCACATCGCGTGTAGCACCTGCTACAGACCCTACACGGCGGCCCGGACGACGTCGACCCATCCAGTGGGATCGATGTCCCGTTCTGGTAACGACTGGCGCTACGCCGCGTCGAGGGCCGCTTCGGCGTCGGCCAGGGCCCGCTGCTCCGACTCGCTCAGCGACTGCCGGGCGCGACGGGCGCCGTCGTTGATCTCGACGATGAGCCGACTGAGCCGCGTCGCCGGATCGCCGGAGTCGGGGTAGGCGTTGTCGGTGCCGATCCGCGCGTGCAACGGCGTGAGGGCGCGCAGGGCGGTCTCCACCCGACGGGAGCGCCGACGGCGGGAGACCTGGTGGCCGATGACGAGCAGGAGCATCCCGGACGACACGCAGATCACCGCACCCGGGGTCGTGACGTCGTAGGGCAGCGCGAGGGCCCGGGTGAGGCCGAGGTCGCCCAGGACGTGCGCGAGGTCCATCACCACGACGACGACCATCCGCACGACACCGAGGACCCCACCGAGCACGAGGACCCACAGGCCGACGAGGTCGGTGGTGGTGCGGGCCTCGCGCAGGTGCAGGACGCAGATGAGTCCGGTCGCGCCGAGCGCCACCCCGAGGTAGACCGTCTGCGCGATCGAGTAGACCGTCGCCGCCGGGTGCGATCCGGCATCGAGCATGAAGGTCGTCGTCGTCGCGGGCTTGTCGAGGACGGTGAACGCCACGATCACCACCACGACGACGACCGCGCACGTCACGACGATCGCGTTCCGGAGCCACGGCCGCGCGGCACCGACGGCCTTCGCCACACCCCAGAGCAGGGTGCTCGTCCCCGCGACCATCAGGCAGTCACTGACGACCGTGACCACGTTGAACCCGCCGAACAGCGGATCGAGCCACCGGTACAGCGGGTCGACGTTCGTGACGATCGTCGCGGCGAACAGCAGGAAGGTGACCGCGAGCGTGCGGTCCTGCCCGCGCTGCAGGACGAACAGCGTGACCGTGCCCGCGATCAGGAGCAGCGCCTGGACGAGGGAGACGATCACCCGAACACCCCGCGGAACGCGCTCGGACGGTCGCGGTGGCCGCGGATGAGCCCGGCGAGCCGGTCGGCGAAGACCTCGGCCTCGTGCTCGTACTCGTTCGAGAACAGCCCGCGGGCGAGTGCCCGCTCGACCTTGTACTCCGGCAGGTCCGGGATGACGTCGCGGATGTAGGCCGCCTGGGGTGCGTGGTCCTGGTGGCGGTGCAGGATGTGGCCGAGTTCGTGGCCGATGACGAACGAGCGGAACGTCCGCGAGGCCGTCGGGGAGATCATCACCAGGTGCTGCCGCTCGAGCGTCGCCACGAAGCCGCACACGGGCTCGGCGGCGAGGAACGCCTCTTCACGGACGACGATCGGCTTGCCGACCACCTCGGCCGCGGCGGCGACGGCCTGGTCGACGTCGGACCATCCCTCGGCCGCACCACGCGCCCAGAACGCCTCGACGAGGTCGGTCGGCGCGCTCATGCGACGCTCCCCCGGGCGGACTCCTCCTCGAGCACCTCGGCGATGCGACGGAGCGCCTCGGGCGAGAGCTCACCGGGGAAGGTCCGGGCGGCGAAGCCGCTGACACGTGCCGATCGGAGGGAGCGCACGAGGGCGAGCTGGGCGCCGATGCGCTCGGGGACGTCGCTGTCCTCGAGCAGGAAGCGCTCGTCGACCTCGAAGAAGCCCGCGAGCAGGCGGAGCAGACCGGTGTCACGGTTGCGACGGCCGTCGCCGGAGAGCATGTACGTCCACTTCGCCCGGGACAGCGAGCCACCCTGGGCCGCCACGTACTCCTCGATCGCCGCGAACGGGACGGGGGCGCCGCGCTGCGCTTCCTCGAAGTCGAGGAGGAGGTTCAGCCGGCGCGCGAGTTCCGCGGCGTCGAGCACGCCACCCCTCGGATCTGCTGTCGCCATGTCGATCGGACTCCTCCCCAGCCGCACGTCGTGCAGGACATGGTAGCGCGAGCCGCCGACGAGGACCTCGCTAGCCTCGACGGTGTGAGCACCCCGTACCCGTCCACGGTCGCCGCCCCGGTCGAGCACGAGATCGTCATCACGAAGTCGCGCTTCATCACGACCGTGGCGCCGGTGTCCGGGGTCGCGGACGCGGACCGGGTGATCGCCGAGGTCCGCCGCCGGCGGTGGGACGCCCGGCACAACTGCACCGCGATGGTCACCGGCGTGCTCGGGGACCAGGCGCGGTCGAGCGACGACGGTGAACCCTCCGGGACCGCCGGCGTCCCGATGCTCGAGGTGCTCCGGCGCCGTGGGCTGACCGACGTCGTCGCGGTCGTCACGCGGTACTTCGGGGGCGTGAAGCTCGGTGCCGGCGGCCTCGTCCGTGCCTACTCGACCTCGGTGTCCGAGGCCCTCGACCGCGCGACGCTCGTGCACCGGCGCGCACTGACCCGGGTGACGGTGGACGTCCCGCACGCCGACGCCGGCCGGATCGACAACGTGCTGCGCGACTGGGTCCGGCACCACGGAGCCATGCTCGGCGACCCCGCGTACGGCGCCGCCGCGACGTTCGAGCTCTGGGTGCCGGGCGACGGCATCGAACCGCTGCGTGCCGACCTCGCCGCGACCTCGGCGGGAGCGCTCGACCCCGTGATCGGCGAGGAGCGCGTGGTAGACGTCTCCGCCGACTGATCCGCACGCGGAGTCGCGGCCGAATCGCACTCCGGGCGTGTCTCACCGTGCGGCACCGCATGCCGGGAACGACGAAGGCCCCGACTCGATGAGTCGGGGCCTTGCTGGTGCACCCCCTCGGACTTGAACCGAGAACCCACTGATTAAGAGTCAGTTGCTCTGCCAATTGAGCTAGAGGTGCATGTTGCGCTTCCGTGCTGCAACGGGAAACAACAATAGCATGGGTTTCGCGTGCTCTTGACCACTCGGGGCACGGACCACGAACAGGAGCCCCATGACCGACCGTCTCGCCGCCGGCGACACCGCCCCCGACTTCACCCTGCCGGACCAGGACGGCACCGAACACTCCCTCTCGGCCCTGCGTGGGAAGAAGGTCATCGTGTACTTCTACCCGGCAGCGTCGACGCCGGGGTGCACCACGGAGGCATGTGACTTCCGCGACAACATGTCCTCGCTGCAGGCCGCCGGGTACGAGGTGCTCGGCGTCTCGAAGGACGACCTGCCGGCGCTCAAGACCTTCCAGCACGAGCAGGCCCTGACCTTCCCGCTGCTGAGCGACCCGGACCTCGCCGTGCACAAGGCCTACGGCGCCTGGGGTGAGAAGAACAACTACGGGAAGATCGTCACCGGCACGATCCGCTCCACGATCGTGGTCGACGAGGACGGCACCGTGCAGCTGCCGCTCTACAACGTCAAGGCGACGGGGCACGTGGCGAGCCTGCGGAAGAAGCTCGGCCTGGTCTGAGACCCGACTGATCGACGGACGGGAGGCGCGGTGCCAGCGGGGCCCGCGCCTCCTGTCCGTGGATCGGGACCGTCTACTCGACCGGTCGGGCGAGCGCGTCCGTCACCGGCCGCGACAGCACCAGCGTGATGCCCAGCAGCGCGGGGATGAGCAGGAACCAGCCGACGGCGGGCACGCGGAAGACGCCCTGGAACGCCCCGATCGCGAGCGCACCCTGCAGCACCTGCCAGACGATGATCCCGGACCGCACCCACGGACGACGGTTGCGGAGGCCGATGAACAGCGAGCCGAGCCAGAGCGCCGCGATGGCCGCGAGGACCGTCAGCGCGATCCCGGACGCGATGCTCGTGGCCGGCGCGACGATGAGTTCGACGATGAGGACGATCGTCACGACGACGAGGGCGGCGAACTCGAGTCCGACGACGACGAGGAGCGCCAGGAGGGCAGGCGACCGCCGCTCGACGTGGTCGGGCTCGGTCGGGGTGGTGTCGGGCACAGCATTCCTCCAGCGTCGGAACCCTTGATTTGGCCCTACCAGTATGGAACGATATTCGAGGTCGTTTGGACGGCACGATGTGGTGTGCGTCTCCCGTGGTTCGACGCTCCTCCCCCGAGCGTTCTGCGGGCGTCAGACTCGCTTCCAGCGGACTCCTCCCCCACGGGTGTCCCCTCGTGCCTCGCGCATGCTCAGCGTTCCGATCCCCGAACCGCGGCCCCGGCCTGCCGTTCGAGCATCGATTTCAAGGAGCACCACACATGGACTGGCGTGACCAGGCAGCCTGCCTCACCGCGGACCCCGAGCTCTTCTTCCCCGTCGGGAACACCGGACCGGCCGTCGATCAGATCGAGAAGGCCAAGTCGGTCTGCGCTCGCTGCACGGTCACCGAGATGTGCCTGCAGTACGCCCTCGAGAACAACCAGGACTCCGGTGTCTGGGGTGGCCTGAGCGAGGACGAGCGCCGCGCGCTGAAGCGTCGCGCCGCCCGCGCTCGCCGCGCTTCCTGACCCGGCGCCTGCTGCGCGCCTGACGCCCGCCGTCCCTTCGGGGCCGGCGGGCGTCGTCGTGCGCGGGGCGCGGCTGCGCCGCGCGCGGGGGCGGCTGCGCCGCGCCGCGCCCCACGCCTTCAGGCGGTTGCGCATGCCTGCGCACAACGGAAAGCACGCGACGCCGCGCCATCGCGCGGTTCGGACGCACTTCCGTTGTGCGGCCGCCCGACGCGCCGCGCGGCGAACCGCGGAACCGACGTCGAACCAGGGCCGGACGGTGGTTCGACGTCGGGAACGTGGTTCGATGCGGCCCTGGCGGGCGCACGCCGCGCGTCCAGGCGGTTGCGTGTGCCTGCGCACAACGGAAAGCAGGCGACGCCGCGGCATCGCGCGGTTCGGACGCACTTCCGTTGCGCGGCTGCGCGCTGTGGCTGCCGCCGCGGTGCGCGCGCCGGCGCGCGCCGCGCGGCGAACCACGAGACCGACGTCGAACCAGGGCCAGACGGTGGTTCGACGTCGGGAACGTGGTTCGACGCGGCCCTGGCGGGCGCACGCCGCGCCTCCAGGCGGTTGCACGTGCCTGCGCACAACGGAAAGCAGGCGACGCCGCGGCATCGCGCGGTTCGGACGCACTTCCGTTGTGCGGCCGCCCGACGCGCCGCGCGACGAACCACGGAACCGACGTCGAACCAGGACCGGACGGCGGTTCGACGTCGGGAACGTGGTTCGACGCGGGCCTGGCGGGCGCACGCCGCGCCTCCAGGCAGTTGCGTGTGCCTGCGCGCAACGGAAAGCAGGCGACGCCGCGGCATCGCGCGGTTCGGACGCACTTTCGTTGTGCTGCCGCGCGACGAACCACGGAACCGACGTCGAACCAGGGCCGGACGGTGGTTCGACGTCGGGAACGTGGTTCGACGCAGGACTGGCGGGCGCACGCCGCGCCTCCAGGCGGTTGCGCGCGCCTGCGCACAACGGAAAGCAGGCGACGCCGCACCATCGCGCGGTTCGGACGCACTTTCGTTGTGCGGCCGCGCGCCGCGGCGTGCGCGCCGTCGCGCGGCCGCGCGACGAACCACGGAGCCGACGTCGAACCAGGGCCGGACGGTGGTTCGACGTCGGGATCGTGGTTCGACGCAGGACTGGCGGGCACACGCCGCGCCTCCAGGCGACGCGCAGCGCGCTCCGCGCGGCGCGGAGCGCGCTAGGCGGCGCCCGGCGTCGCCGTCAGCCAGCGGAAGGGGATCGTGATGGTCACCTCGGTGCCGCTGCCGGTCAGGGTGTGCCAGTCGATGGTGCCGCCGAGCTCGCCCTGGATCAGCGTCCGGACGATCTGCGTCCCGAGGCCCGACCCGACCTTGCCCTCGGGCAGGCCCCGCCCGTTGTCGCGGACCTGGATGTCGAGGTGGTCGTCGAAGCGCTCCGCCACGATCTCGACCTCGCCGTCGCGGCCGTCCAGCCCGTGCTCGACGGCGTTCGTGACGAGCTCGGTGAGCCCGAGCGCGAGCGGGGTCGCCGCCTCGGAGGGCAGCACCCCGAACTCACCGGTCTTCTTCGGGCGGACGGTCGTGTTGTGCGACGCCGCGACCTCGGTCACGAGCTTCAGCACGGAGTCGAAGACCTCGTCGAAGTCGACGTTCTGGCTGAGGCCGGTCGACAGGGTGTCGTGCACGACGGCGATCGCGGCCACGCGGCGCATCGCGTTCTGCAGCGACGTCCGGGCCTCGTCCGAGTGGGTGCGGCGCGCCTGGATGCGCAGGAGCGAGGCCACGGTCTGCAGGTTGTTCTTCACGCGGTGGTGGATCTCGCGGATCGTCGCGTCCTTGGTGATGAGCTCGCGCTCCTGGTGCCGCAGCTCGGTGACGTCGCGGCAGAGGACGATCGCACCGATCCGCTCGCCGTGGTCGCGCAGCGGGATCGACCGCAGCGAGACCGTGACGCCCTTCGACTCGACGTCGGCACGCCACGGGGCACGGCCGGTGACGACCAGGGGCAGCGACTCGTCGACGTCGAGCTGCGCACCGATGAGCTCGGTCGTGACCTCGGCGAGGGACTTCCGCTCGAGCTCGCCCTCGAAGCCCATCCGGTTGAAGGCGCTGAGGCCGTTCGGGCTGGCGAACGTGACGATCCCGTTCGTGTCGAGGCGGAGCAGGCCGTCGCTGGCGCGCGGTGCACCGCGTCGGGGTCCGGCCGGAGCACCGATGTCGGGGAAGTCACCCGTGGCGATCATGCCGAACAGGTCGTTCGCGCTCGCGGTGAAGTTGAGCTCCTGGCGGCTCGGGGTGCGCATCTCGTCCTGGTTCGAGTGTCGCGTCACGACCGCGATCGGGCGCTCGGTCGTCTCGGCGCTGTTCGCGCTCAGCCGCCGGAGCACCGGGATCGCCCGGACGCGCGTCGGGGTGTCCTCGTACCAGTCCGGCTCGGCGGAGTCGACGACCCTCGCGCCGACGAAGCTCTCGGTGACCTGTTCGCGCCACTCCTCGCGGATCTCCTGCCCGACGATGTCGCGGTAGAAGAGCGTCGCCGCGGAACTCGGGCGAGCGTGCGCCACCGCCACGAACGAGCCGTCCTCGGCGGTCGGGACCCAGAGGACCATGTCCGCGAAGGACAGGTCGGCGAGCAACTGCCAGTCCCCGACGAGCAGGTGGAGCCATTCCACGTCGGCTTCGGAGGAACGGCCTTGTGCGAGGACGAGGTCACTGAGGGTCGACACCCGCCCAGTCTAGGTGCGCACCACTGTGGACAACTCCGCTCTCTCCACAGGCTCGATGACAGTCATATTTCTCATGTTGTACTCGCTCTACGCTCAGCCCCGACGAAAGGGGCAGGGGTGGCCGAGGAAGCACGCCGGATCGATGACGCAGAGCCGATGGGGGACGTCCCGCGACTCAGCGCGGTACCGCCACCGACCGACGTCGAGGACACCGCTCGCGCGCTCGGCCTCTGCGTCGCCGAGATCCTGACGGGGTCACGCGAGGTCGACAGCATCGCCCGGTGGATCACCGACGAGGTGCACCGGCACCTGCAGCAGCGGGCGGCGGTGGCGGCGCGGGCTCGGCAGCTCGGCAGCCGGTCGCGCGGACGGGCGCTGCTCCGCGTCGGCAGCGTGATCGTGTGCCGCCCGGCCGACGGGGTCGCCGAGGCGACGGTCGTCGTGCACACGCGCAGTCACGCCCGTGCGGTCGCGATGCGCCTGGAGGAACGGCAGGGTCGCTGGCGCGCGACGGCTGTCGGGGTCCTGTGACGCCCGTGACGTGACCGGGAGACGGACAGGAGGCGCGGTGCCAGCCGGCACCGCGCCTCCTGTCGGGACGTGGTCGCGTCAGCCCTTCTTGGCGGCCTGACGACGCTCGGCACGGTTGCCCGCGGCAGCCTGGCCGGACGCGGTCGCAGCGTTGCCGAACGCGGAACCCTGCTCCGGCCCGGCGGCCGCCTCGGCCTCGGCCTGCGCCTTCTGCGCCCGCGCGGTCGCGGCCTGGTCGAGGCGACCGCGCTCGTCGCGGACCTCGACCTCGCCGTCGATCGACGGAGCGGAGTACTCGAGACCGGAGACCTCGTCCTCACCGAGGCCCTTGGCCTCGATCACGGCGTTCTCGCCGTCGGACTGGACCTGCACCTCGAGGTTGAAGAGGTAGCCGACCGACTCTTCGCGGATCTGGCCCATCATGCTCTGGAAGAGCGCGTAGCCCTCGCGCTGGTACTCGACCAGCGGGTCGCGCTGTGCCATCGCACGGAGCCCGATGCCGTCCTTGAGGTAGTCCATCTCGTAGAGGTGGTCGCGCCAGCGGCGGTCGATCACGGAGAGGACGACACGGCGCTCGAGCTCACGCATGGCCTCGTCGCCGAGGAGTTCCTCGCGCTGCTGGTAGGCGAGCTTGGCGTCGGAGAGGATCTCGCGACCGAGGAACTCGCGCGAGGCCTTGCCCTTCGAGCCGGCCTCGGTGATGACCTCGTCGATGGAGATCGAGATCGGGTACAGGGTCCCGAGCTCGGTCCACATGGCGTCGAGGTCCCAGTCGTCCGCGTTGCCCTCGGCGGTGTGGGAGTCGATCACGTCGTCGACGACGCTCTTGAGGAACGACTGCGCACGGTCGTGGATGTCGTCGCCCTCGAGGATGTGGCGGCGGTCGCTGTAGATCGCTTCGCGCTGGCGGTTGAGGACGTCGTCGTACTTCAGAACGTTCTTGCGGATCTCGGCGTTGCGGCCCTCGACCTGCGCCTGGGCCGACCGGATCGCACGGCCGACGAGCTTGTTCTCGATCGCGAGGTCGTCCGGGACGTTCGAGCGGCCCATCAGACTCTCGGCGGCACCGGAGTTGAACAGGCGCATGAGGTCGTCGGTGAGCGACAGGTAGAAGCGGCTCTCGCCGGGGTCGCCCTGACGGCCGGAACGACCGCGCAGCTGGTTGTCGATGCGACGGGACTCGTGGCGCTCGGTGCCGAGGACGTAGAGACCGCCGACCTCGCGGACCTTGTCGGCCTCGTCCTTGATCTCGGCCTTGACGCGGTCGAACACGTCGTCCCACGCGGCCTCGTACTCTTCCGGCGTCTCCGTCGGGGACAGACCCTTGGCGTGCATCTCCTGCACGGCGAGGAACTCCGAGTTGCCGCCGAGCATGATGTCGGTACCACGACCGGCCATGTTCGTCGCGACCGTCACGGCGCCGAGTCGACCGGCCTGGGCCACGATCGCCGCCTCACGCGCGTGGTTCTTCGCGTTGAGGACCTCGTGCTTGACGCCCTTCTTCGCGAGGAGCTTCGACAGGTACTCGGACTTCTCGACGCTCGTGGTGCCGACGAGGACCGGCTGGCCCTTCTCGTGGCGCTCGGCGATGTCCTCGGCGACCTGCTCGAACTTCGCCTTCTCGTTCTTGTAGACGAGGTCGGTCTGGTCGATGCGCTGCATCGGCTTGTTCGTCGGGATGGGGACCACGCCGAGCTTGTACGTCGACATGAACTCGGCGGCCTCGGTCTCGGCCGTACCCGTCATGCCGGACAGCTTCTGGTAGAGGCGGAAGTAGTTCTGCAGCGTGACCGTGGCGAGGGTCTGGTTCTCGGCCTTGACCTCGACCTTCTCCTTCGCCTCGATCGCCTGGTGGATGCCCTCGTTGTAGCGGCGGCCCATCAGGATGCGGCCGGTGTGCTCGTCGACGATGAGCACCTCGCCGTTCATCACGACGTAGTCCTTGTCCCGCTTGAAGAGGGCGACGGCCTTGATCGAGTTGTTCAGGAACGAGATGAGCGGGGTGTTCGCCGACTCGTACAGGTTGTCGATGCCGAGGTAGTCCTCGACCTTCTCGATGCCGGGTTCGAGCACGCCGACGGTGCGCTTCTTCTCGTCGACCTCGTAGTCCTCGCCCGGGGTGAGGCGGGTCGCGATGGACGCGAACTCGGTGAACCAGCGGTTGGCCTCGCCCGAGGACGGACCGGAGATGATGAGCGGCGTGCGGGCCTCGTCGATGAGGATCGAGTCGACCTCGTCCACGATGGCGAAGAAGTGGCCGCGCTGCACCATGTCGGATGCCTGCCACGCCATGTTGTCGCGGAGGTAGTCGAAGCCGAACTCGTTGTTCGTGCCGTAGGTGATGTCGGCGGCGTACTGCTCGCGACGCTCGGCCGGGGACTGGTTCGCGATGATGCAGCCGGTCGTCATGCCGAGCGCACGGAACACGCGGCCCATGAGCTCGGACTGGTACGACGCGAGGAAGTCGTTGACGGTGATGACGTGCACACCTCGCGACGGGATGGCGTTGAGGTACGCGGCCGTCGTGGCGACGAGGGTCTTGCCTTCACCGGTCTTCATCTCGGCGATGTTGCCGAGGTGCAGCGCGGCGCCGCCCATGAGCTGCACGTCGAAGTGCCGCATGCCGAGGGTGCGCTTCGCTGCTTCCCGCACGGCGGCGAACGCCTCGGGCAGCAGGTCGTCGAGGGTCTCGCCGTTCGCGTAGCGCTCGCGGAGCTCCTTGGTCTCGTCCTGGAGTTCCTCGTCGGTGAGGCTCGCGAAGTCGTCCTCGAGGTCGTTGATGGCCGAGGCGTACGCCTTCAGCCGTCGGAGGGTGCGTCCTTCGCCGATGCGGAGGACCTTCTCCAGCACGTTTGCCACGTGAGCTCCTTACGAGATCGTCACGCGCGACCTGCGCGATGCGAACAGCCAGTCATGCTAGCAACCCGTCGACTCCGGCCGCTGTGAACGGCGCGGGTGTGCGCGGCCCGCGAACGGTCCGCGCACACCCGGGTTCGGTCTGCCGTACTGAGCGATCGTCAGGCGATCGCGACCGCCGGCTCGGACTCCGACGCCGCTGCCGGAGCGTGCTCGGCGGACGGGTCGTCGATGCCGATCACGCCGTAGTCCCAGCCCTTGCGGCGGTAGACCACGCTCGGCCGGTGCGTCTCCGCGTCGACGAACAGGTAGAAGTCGTGCCCGACGAGCTCCATGAAGTACAGGGCGTCGTCGACCGTCATGGGACCGGCTTCGAAGACCTTGTGCCGGATCACGACGGGGCTGTAGACCTCGTTCTCGTCGTCCTCGGCGTTCGCGTCGACCACCGGGACGGCACCCGTCGCGACGTCCTCGATGAGCTTGCCGTCGGCCGGGACGACACCCATGCGCTCGAACGCGGTGCCGGACGCCTCGGACACGGAGGTCGGACGGTGGCGGCCGCGGTGCACCTTGCGGCGGTCGCGTGCTCGGCGGAGTCGTTCCATGATCCGGGCGAAGGCCAGATCGAAGGCGGCGTACTTGTCCGACGCGGCGGACTCCGCCCGCACGAGGGGGCCGGGGCCGATCAATGTCAGCTCGACGCGGTCCTCGCCCTGGGAACCGCCCGATTTCTCGTTGTGGCGGCTGATGCGCACCTCGAAGGCGAGGGCGCGGTCGGCGAGCACGTCGATCTTCTCGGACTTCTGTTCGACGTAGGTGCGGAATCGGTCGGTGACCCCGATGTTCCGGCCCGTGATCGTCACGTCCATGTGGCGGCTCCCATCCAGACTCAGCGCGTCGCCTCCATCCGGCGATCCTGAACGCCTTGCCGCGAGGCTAGACCCGGTGGCGCTCCGGCGTCACGCGATGTCGGTGAGTCGCCAGGACACCCACCGGACACACAGTGGCCACCGAGCGTTCACCGATGCACCGAGGACTCCGGATGGGCGCACCTCAGTCGTCGACGCTCGCGACCGCGACGCACCGCACGACCCGACCACCGGCGGCACGCACGGCGCGGACGGCCTCGGCCATCGTGACGCCGGTGGTGACGACGTCGTCCACCACGACGACGGCTCGACCGGCAACGCCCGTGACCGAGAGCGTGCCGACCGTCGCGGCCACCCGTTCCACCGCGCTGCGTTCCTTCTGCCCACCGCGCACTGCGCCGGCACCGACACCGACACCGACACTTGCACCGGCACCGACGCCGACACCGGCACCTGCACCTGCACCTGCACCTGCACCGACGCCGGCACCTGCACCGGCACCGACGCCGGCGCGACGCCGCACCGGCCCTCCTGCCCGCACCCGCGACATCGCCCGCGGCCGCCGCACTCCCCCGCGCGCCGCCAGCAGCACGACCGGGTCGAACCCCCGCCGCCGAGCACCCTGCCGCGAGGGCGGCACCCGCAGCAGCACGGCCCCGGGACCGGCGTCGGCGAGCGCCGCCCACACGAGCCCACCGAACCGGGCGCCGAGGGGCCGAGCGAGGTCCACACGCCCGCGCAGCTTGAGCTCGAGGAGCATCGCCCGCACGAGTCCCGTGTACTCGAACGCCGCGTCCAGCCGGACCCCGGCGACGAGACGCACCCGGCGGGGCATCGCGTCGAGCGCGTGTCGGCACGCGGCACAGAGTGCCCGGTCGGGCCGGCCGCACCCGACGCAGTCCACCGGCAGGAAGAGCCCGAGCACCGCGACGGCCGCGTCGAGCCACGGCCGCAGCCTGTCCCGTGTCGTCATGCCGACGATCCTGACCGCCACCCACCACCGGGCGCGCGCCGATCCGTGGGGCTGGGGACGCGCCTCCTGGACCGCCGCCCTGTGGAGGAGCGACCTCAGCGCTGGACGCCGAGCACGTCCGCGCTGATCCCGGTCGTGACCCAGCCACCGCCGGTCGACTGCAGGACCGACCCGTCGGACATCCGCAGGAGCATCGAGCCGCCGCTCCCGCCGACGATCTCGGTCGCCCGGCCGTCGGGCTTCGGCAGGGTGCTCGACTGCCCACCGATCGTGGAGCGGACGACGTCCGGGCCGGAGGACGTCTGCCCGACCGACGCGACGTCGGAGTCGCTGATCCACGCGGCCCCGACGGCGTTGCCCGTGGCGGCCTGCACGCGCACCGGGGAGCCGAGCGCGGTCGGTGTGCGGTCGGCGCCGCGGACGATGGCCATCACGTACAGGCTCGGTCCGTCGTTCGTCTGGATGAGCGCGAGGGCCCTGGTCGAGTCGCGCGAGACCTGGAACGACACGAGGTCGCCGGCCGGGAGCGTCGTGTTCACCGCGTGCGGATCGCCGCCGAGACCGTAGGCCGTGACCCGGCGGGTGTTCTTCTCGGACGCGACCCAGACGAAGCCGAGGTCGTCGATGGACGGCGGGACCAGGCCGTCGGTCGCGTCGATGCGCAGGTGGGAGCGTCCGCGCACGACCGTCACGCCGTCGCCGTTCCCGACCACCGCAGCGGTACCGGACGCGGACAACGCGAACGAGGACGGCCCGAGGTCGCCGATCTCCGCGCCCATGCCGTTGCCGAGCGGTGCGATCTTCCCGCCGCCGAGGGCCGAGTAGCCCACGGTGCCGTCCTGGTCGACGAGCGGGCGGGCATCGACGTCCGGGTTCTGCTGCGCGTCGGACCCGCTGCCGTCGGGGACGGCGAAGGTCGTGCCCTCGGCCGTGATGTCGACGGAGGACACCGTGGCGACCGAGGCGAGCGACTTGCTCAGCTGCTCGCGCATCCGGATCCGGTCCTGACTGCTGGCGCGCAGGGCGTCGCTGGACAGGTCGACGAGGGCGGTCCCGCTCTGGATCGTGACGGCGTTCAGGGAGAGCTGCGTGCCCTCGGGGAAGGCGGTGACCACGGCCCCCTTGAGCCAGCTCGCGGGTCCGGCGAGCAGTGCGCTCGCGATGCGGGTGCTCGTCGACGACCTGGCGAGGAACCAGCGCTCGTCGGGCACGAGGAACTTGTACGTCGGGTCGTAGAAGTAGAGCGCGTGCTGCTGGAACACCGACTCGAAGTTCACCGGCGACAGGATGATGCCGTCGGGGGCGTAGGCGATGCGCCACTCGCCGTCCTCGCGGGTGAACTGGAACGTCAGCGTGGACGAGGTCGGTCGGACCGCCTGCGTGTACTCGCCGTCGGCGTCCACCGAGGCGCTCGCGGTGAGGGTGTAGGTCAGCTCGCGTTCGCCGACCCGCTCGATCGCCGGGTTGCCGGGCTGGATCGTCACCGAGCGCCGGGGGTTCCACTTCGTCGAGAAGTTCGAGGCGAGGAACTCCCGGGCCACGGCGTAGTCGTCCGCCGCACCGGTGCCGGCCGCGATGAAGCCGCGGAGGATCGTCGTCTGGTCGGCGCCGGGCACGGGCTTGCCGGGCCGGTAGTCGACGCCGGACACCGACTGGTCCTTGATCACGCCGCCGGAGCGCACCGCGCCGTCGGTGGGGATCGCGGCGCAGGCGGACACGGCGACGATCGTCAACGCGGCGAGCGCCGTGGCGACCAGGGTGCGGAAGCGGGTGCGCATCAGTCGTCCTCCCTGACGGCGCGGGGGCCGTCGTACGACTCGTCGAGGTCTGGCAGCGGGATCGCCGAGGTCGTCACGGTGACGCGGTCGTTGCGCGGCAGTGTGAGCACGAAGGTGGAGCCCTCGCCGGGGCGGGACCACACGTCGATGCGGCCGCCGTGGAGGTTCGCGTCGCCGAGCGAGATCGCGAGTCCGAGGCCGGTCCCGCCGATCGTCCGCTTGCGGCTCGGGTCGGCGCGCCAGAACCGGTCGAACACGCGGGCGGCGTCCTCCGGCGGCATGCCGACGCCCTGGTCGCGGACGGCGATCGCGACCGAGCGGGCGTCGCTGTCGACGACGACCTGCACGGGCTTCGCGTCGCCGTGCTCGATCGCGTTGCCGACGAGGTTGCGGAGCACGCGGCGGATGCGCTTCGCGTCGAGCTGCATGGTGGTGTGCCCGCCGGGTGTGGCGAGCTGCAGGTCGATGCCGGCCCGTTCGGCGAGCGGCCGGAACTCGTCGACGATGTCGGTCGCCAGGGCTGCGGGGATGACGGGCTCGGGATCGAGGTGCACCGCCTGCGCGTCGAACCGCGAGATCTCGAGGAGGTCGGCGAGCAGGAGCTCGAACCGCTCCACCTGGGCGTGCAGGAGCTCGGCGGACCGACCGACCGACGGCTCGAAGGCGTGACGGGAGTCGAACAGCATGTCGCCGGCGAGCCGGATGGTCGTCAGCGGGGTCCGGAGCTCGTGGGAGACGTCGGAGACGAACCGCTGCTGCACGCGGGAGAGCTCGGCGAGCTGGGTGATCTGCCGGCTCACCGCGTCGGCCATGCCGTTGAAGCTGCGGGCGAGGGTGGCGATGTCGTCGTTGCCCCGCACCGGGATGCGTTCGTCGAGCCGGCCGGCGGCGATCTTCCGGCTCGTCTCGGCCGCACCCCGGATCGGCACGACCACGAGCCGGACGACGAGCGAGGTCACGAGGGCGATGAGCACCATGAGCGCGACACCGCCGATCGAGAGCGTCTGCGAGACGAAGTCGAGGGTCTGCTGGGCGTCCGACAGGTCGTAGACGAGGTACAGCTCGTACTGACCGGCACTCGGGATCTGCAGCGTCGACCCGACGGCGAGGCCGGGCTGGTGGCGGCCGTCGTCGTCGAGGCGCACGGGCTGCAGGCTGAGCGTGCCGGTGTTCTTGCCGACCTGCTTCCGGAGGGCGTCGGTGATCACGGCGTCCGGGAAGCCCTGACTCGCGACGTTCTGCACCGTCTGCGGCCCGGGCTGGTCGGGACTCCGCTCGATGGCGATGCTCGTGCCGCCGGGGCTCGTGGTGTTCGACAGGATCGCCTGCTGCGCCTCGCTCTGCAGGGTCTCGAGCTCGCTCTGGTTGTTGTCCTCGCCCGCGGTGGCCGCGTCGAAGATGCCCTGCGCGACGATCGTCGCGCGTGCCGACTCGGCCTCGATCTGGTCGCGGCGCTGCGAGTAGACGTTGTTCGAGATGCTGATCATGACGGCCGTGCCGATGATCGCGACCGCGAGGCCGGTGGTCATCACCGTGATCGCCACCGACCGGAACATCAGGGACCGGCGCCACACGTACGCCGCGGCCCGCCAGCCACGCCGGACCCACCGTCGAAGGCGACGGCCGGCACGGGCGAGCCTGCCCTGCACGGCGACGCCGCCGGTCGACGCTGCGGACGGCACGGTGCTCAGGCTCCTCCGGCCCGGTACCCGACGCCGCGCACCGTGGTGACGATCTTCGGGTTGTCGGGGTCGTGCTCGATCTTCGCGCGGAGGCGCTGCACGTGGACGTTCACCAGGCGGGTGTCCGCCTTGTAGTGGTAGCCCCAGACCTGTTCGAGCAGCATCTCCCGGGTGAACACCTGGTTCGGCTTCTCGGACAGCGCCCGCAGCAGGTCGAACTCGAGCGGGGTCAGCGCGATGACGGCGTCGCCCCGACGGACCTCGTGCCCGGCGACGTCGACGGTGAGGTCGCCGACGTGCAGCACCGTCGCGTCGGCGGCCGTCGGGCGGAGCCGGGTGCGGATGCGGGCGACGAGCTCCTTCGGGTTGAAGGGCTTCACGACGTAGTCGTCGGCGCCGTTCTCGAGCCCTGCGACGACGTCGGACGTGTCGCCCTTGGCCGTGAGCATGATGATCGGCGTGCCGCTCTCGGCGCGGATGCGCTTGCAGACCTCGATGCCGTCGATGCCCGGGAGCATCACGTCGAGCAGCACCAGGTCGGGCTTCGTCCCGTGGAACGCGTCGATGGCGTCGTTGCCGTCGGCGCTGAACTCGGGTTCGTAGCCCTCGGAGCGGAGGACGATGCCGATCATCTCGGCGAGGGCCTGGTCGTCGTCGACGACGAGGATGCGCGGTGTCATGTGATGGGGACTCCGTGTGACGTGCAGCGGTACCCGGTCGGCACCTGACCACTCACGATAGCCGAGGCCCCGTGCGACGGCGTTTTCCGACAGGATGGGTGTCGACCGCGCCTTCCGCGTGCTCGGTCGGGACCACGAGGGGGCGGCGATGTCCGATTGGCAGGTACCGGGGGCGCCCGGCGGTCCGCAGGACGGTCGGGGCAACGGCCCAGGAGGCTCGGCGCGGCCCCCGGGGCAGCAGCCGTCCGCCCCGTGGCCGGGCCGGTCCGGTGGTCCGTCCGCCGGTGGACCGTACGGCAGCGGGCCTTCCGCCGGTGGGCCGGGTCGGCCGCCGGGGCCGCCTCCGGCCGGGTCGCGGCCGGTCATCCCGCTGCGACCGCTCGGGCTCGGTGACGTCCTGAGCGGCGCCTTCACCGTGTTCCGCCGCAACGCGCGGGTGCTGCTGCTCTGGAGCGTGCTCCTCAGCGGGGTCCTCGGGCTGCTCTCCACCATCGCGAGTGCGTTCGGCCAGCGTGCGATCCAGTCCCGCATGCTCTCGGCGGTCGACGGCGACGTGGACGGCCAGACGTCGATCCTCGCCGGATCGGTGACGCTCTGGCTGGTGCTGTCGATCGGGCTCCCGTTCCTCGCCTACCTCGGGCGCGGCTTCCTCGTCGCCCCGGTCGCCGCGGACACCGGACAACGCATCCTCGGACGGCGCGCCACCTTCCGCGGGCTCTGGGCGCTCCTCGCCGGACGACGCTGGTCGGTGGTCGCCTGGATCCTCCTGCAGCTCGCAGCCGGTGCCGTCCTCGGGGTCGTCTTCGTGCTCGTGCTGGTCGGCGCAGCCGCCGGGCTCTCCGGCAACGGGTCGGGCATCGGCGGCTTCCTGCTCACCTTCTTCGTGCTCGGCCTCGGTTTCACGGTCGTGCTCGTCTGGCTCGGGACGAAGTTCGCGTTCACCGTGCCGACCATCGCGCTCGAGGGACGCCCCGTGTTCCAGGCCGCGGCGCAGTCGTGGCGGCTCACCCGCGGAGCCTTCTGGCGCACCTTCGGCATCATCCTGCTCGTGCAGGTGATGTTCGGCTTCGCGGTGTCGATCGCCTCGGTCCCACTCACGATCGGTGCGACGCTCGTCGGCGGCACGTTCGACCCCCTCGGGCAGACCGATGCGGGGTCGGGAGCCGGGGTCGGCGGGCTCGTGGCGATCGTCGTGGGGAGCCTGCTCGGGATCGCGGTGCAGTGCATCACCGACGTGCTGTCCGCGTCCGTCGTGACCTTCCTGGCGATCGACCGCCGCATCCGGACCGAGGCGCTCGACCAGCGGATCGCGTCGCACCTCGAGACCGGGCAGCCGGGTGACCCGTTCGCGCCGTCGCCGCGGGTGGACCGGCCGGCGTGGCCGGGGCAGGGGCAGGGGCAGGGGCACGGGTGGCCGGGTGCCGGTCCGGGTCCGCAGCAGCCGTGGCCTGGCCAGCCCTGGCCCGGGGCCGGTCCGGGTCCGCAGCAGCCGTGGCCGGCCCAGCCGTGGCCGGGGCAGCCGGGCGCGGGCGGCCAGCAGCCGGGCGGCCCGACGCCGCCGCAGTGGGGCGGCAAACCCGGACGGTACCCGCCGGACGGCCGCGCATGACGATCGACCCCGACGACGCACGACGGCTCCTCGAACGCGAGCTCGAGCGGTCGGAGTACGACGGTGCCCACGTGACGTGGTGGGACCGTGCCTCGCGCGCGGTCCTCGACTGGCTCGGCTCGCTCCGCGCGGACGGCCTCGGCTCCCCCGCGGTCGCGCACACCCTGCTCTGGACGGCCGTCGTCGTGCTCGTCGCGGTGGTCGTCCTCGTGGTCGTCGCCCGCGGACTCCCCCGGCGTCGCGCTCGGCTCGCGGACGGGCAGGTCGGCGGGGTGTTCGACGACGACGACCTGCGTCCCGCCGGTGCCATCGCCGAGGACGCCCGAGCAGCCCTGCGCGCGGGTGACTGGTCCCGCGCCGTGCTCGACGGGTACCGTGCCCTCGCCCGTGGGCTCGGGGAGCGCGACCTCGTCCCCGACGTCCCCGGTGCCACCGCGCGTGCCATCGCCGGCCGGGCGGGCGTGGTCTTCCCGGCCGAGGCCGCTCGGCTCGAGCGCGCCGCGGCCACCTTCGACGAGGTGCGGTACCTCGGCGCCGACGCGACCGAGCGGACCGCCCGCGACGTCCTGGACACCGAGCACGCGGTCCGGACGGCACGCCCGGCGCGGACGACGACCCCGGCGGTCCCCGCGTGACCGCGACCTCCACCCCGTCCGCACCGTCGGGAGCAGCCTCGACCTCGACCTCGCCGCGCCGTGCCGGCCGTGGGCTCCGCGTCGGCTTCTGGGTCGCCATCGTCCTGGTCGGCACCGTGCTCGCCGTGCTCACGGCCGTCGTCGGACGGACCGGTCCCGGGCAGGCGCCGCTCGACCCGACCTCCGCGACGGCGAGCGGCGCGAAGGCACTCGTGCGGGTGCTCGAGCAGCAGGGCACCGACGTCCGGATCGTCGACCGCGCCGACCGGATCGGGGACGGCACCGTGTTCGTCGACGACGAGCAGGGCGTCCTCGACCGAGGCGTCGCGCGGCGGATCGCTCGGCAGGCGGACCACGTCGTCCTCGTGTCGTCGACCCCCGCGACGCTCGAGGCGTTCGGGCTCGACGTCGAGCCGGTCACGCAGGTCGGCGGGGACGACACTGTGTCCACCGCCTCGTGCGCGATCCCGGCCGCTGCCGGGGCCGAGCGTGTCACCCTCGGCGGCACCGGGTACGCCGTGCCGGACGGCGGCCGGGCCCCCACCGGCACCGACCTCTGCGCACCGTCCGGCTCGGGCGGCGACCGGGCCTACGGCCTCGTCCGGACGGCGACCCCGGCCGGTGACGTCACGCTCGTCGGGACCACGGCGGCGTTCCGGAACGACACGATCACCACTGCCGGCAACGCCGCCCTCGCCCTCGGCCTGCTCGGCGACGACGCGACGCTCACCTGGTACACGCCGACCCCCGGCACGGCGGACGCGGCACCGACCCTCGGGTCGCTCGCACCGCCGTGGGTGCCGAGCGCACTCGTGCTGCTCGGACTCGTCGCCGTCGCCGCCGCGGTCTGGCGCGGCCGCCGGCTGGGCCCGCTCGTGGTCGAGCGGATGCCGGTCGTCGTCCGTGCCGCCGAGACCACCGAGGGCCGTGCCCGGCTCGCCGCACGCACCGGCGACCGGACCCACGCGCTCGACACGCTCCGGATCGCGGCTCTCCGCCGCACGGCACGCCGGCTCGGGCTCCCCCGGTCGGCCCACGTCGACGAGGTCGTCCGGGCCGCGGCACGCGCCACCGGGATCCCCGACCGGCGCGTCGGGGCGGTCCTCGTCGGCGGCCCGGCCACCGACGACCGGGCCCTCACCGCCGGGGCAGCGGCGCTCGACGACCTCGAGCGTGCCGTCCTCGCCGCGACCACCGGCGCCCAGCAGACCGACCGAGACCACCGAGGAGCACGACCGTGACCGATCCGTCCACCACCCAGACCCCGCAGGCGACCCCCGCTGGTGATCCGTTGCGCGACGTGTTCGGACGGCTGCGCGCCGAGGTCGGCAAGGCCGTCGTCGGGCAGGAGGGCGCCGTCTCCGGGATGATCGTCGGCATCCTCTCGCAGGGGCACGTCCTGCTCGAGGGCGTCCCCGGCGTGGCGAAGACCCTGCTGGTCCGGAGCCTCGCCGCCGCGATGTCGCTCGACACGAAGCGGATCCAGTTCACGCCGGACCTGATGCCCGGCGACGTCACCGGCTCGCTCGTGTACGACGCCTCGACGGGCACCTTTCCGTTCCGCGAGGGACCGGTGTTCACGAACGTGCTCCTCGCCGACGAGGTGAACCGGACGCCGCCGAAGACCCAGTCCGCACTCCTCGAGGCCATGGAGGAACGCCAGGTCAGCGTCGACGGCGACGCCCGGGTGCTGCCTGATCCCTTCTTCGTCGCGGCGACGATGAACCCGATCGAGTTCGAGGGCACGTACACGCTCCCGGAGGCCCAGCTCGACCGCTTCCTCATGAAGCTCACGCTCGACGTCCCGCCGCGGGACGTCGAGTGGCAGGTGCTCCGTCGGCACGCGGACGGCTTCGTGCCGCGGGACGTCCGGTCGGCCGGGATCGCACCGGTCCTCGGGGTCGACGAGGTCCTCGCCGCACAGCGCGCGGTCCGCGGGGTCGGGGCGCGGGACGACGTCCTCGCGTACATCGTCGACCTCGCCCGCGCGACCCGGCAGGCGCCGTCCGTCCGGGTCGGGGTCAGTCCCCGCGGTGCGACCGCCCTGCTCGCTGCCGCGAAGGCCTGGGCCTGGCTCACCGGGTACGACGCGATCACGCCGGACCACGTCCAGGCCATGCTCCTGCCGGTGTGGCGGCACCGGCTGCGGGTGGCCGCCGACGCCGAGCTCGAGGGCGTCGGTGCCGACGGGGTGCTGCAGCAGGTGCTCGAGCAGGTCCGGGTGCCGATCTAGTGGCGATCTCCGGCCGGTTCGTCGCGCTCCTCGCCGTCGCGATCGTGCCCACCGTGCTGCTCGGCACGGGATGGGCGGGTGCGGCCTGGGCGGGCGTGGTCGTGCTGGCGGCCCTGCTCGACGTGCTGCTCGCCGCCGACCTCACCGCCGTGCGGGTCGAGCGGCGGATGCCCCGGCTCGCCCGCCGGGACACCACCGCCGACGGCACCCTCGTGCTCGCCAACGACGGCCGCCGGACGCTCCGCGGTGTGGTGCGCGACATGTGGGAGCCGTCCGCCGGGCAGGCCCCGCGCCGCATCGACCTGCAGGTGCCCGCCGGGGAGCGTCGGACCGCGCGCATGCGGTTCGCCCCGTTCCGTCGCGGCCGCCGGGCTTCCGCGGGCGTCGCCGTGCGCGCGTTCGGGCCGCTCGGGCTCGCCGCACGCCAACGCGTCCTCGTGGCGCCCGCCGAGCTGGTCGTCACGCCACCGTTCCGGTCGCGTCGGCACCTGCCCTCGCGGCTCGCGCGGTTGCGGGAACTCGACGGCGAGACCACCCTCCAACTGCGGGGCCACGGCACCGAGTTCGACTCGCTGCGGGACTACGTGCGCGGCGACGACGTCCGGTCGATCGACTGGCGTGCGACCGCCCGCCGCCAGGACCTCGTGGTGCGCACCTGGCGTCCGGAGCGGGACCGTCGGGTGATCGTGGTCGTCGACGCCGGGCGTGCCGGTGCCGGACGGGTCGACGACGAACCGCGGCTCGACACGTTCATCGAGTCCGCGCTGCTCCTCGGCGCCCTCGCGGCGGCCGCGGGCGACCGGGTGGACCTCGCCGTGCTGGACGACGCCGTCCGGGGTCGCGTGCACGGTGCCACGCGCACCGACGTCGTGCAGCGGTTCGGGGAGACGCTCGCGCACGCGGAACCCGGGATCGCGGCCACCGACTGGTCGGCGGTGCCCGGGCTCGTCGACTCGATCACCACCTCCAGGGCCCTCGTGGTGCTCGTGTCGAGCCTCGACTCGGTCGGCGCGTCGGGTGACCTGCTCGCCGTGCTCCCCCGCCTGACGCGGCGGCACGCGGTCGTCGTCACCAGCGTGACGGACCCGGCCGTCGAGCGGATGGCGAGCGGGGCGGTGGACCCGGCGGTCTCGGGACCGGGGCGGCGGGGCGGACGTGCGCCGTCCCTCCAGGACCGTGCCGAGCGCGACGTGTACCGACGCGCTGCCGCCGAACGCACGCTCCTCGATGCCGACGGCGTGGCGGACGTGGCGCGCCGCGCCGGGGCCGAGGTCGTCCGAGCCGCACCCGAGCAGGTGCCGCCCCTCGTCGCGGACGCGTACATCCGCGCGAAGGCGACCGGACGGCTCTAGGCGTCGGTCAGTCGGCGACGAGGGCGGACGTGCCGCGCTCGAACTCCTCGAGGTCGCCGCGCTGCCCAGCGCGGTACGCGCGACCGCCGAGGACCCACTGGTACCAGAGCACGGCCGCGAGGGCGACGGTGCCGATCCCGATCTTGACGGGCCACGGCCAGTCCTGCCGGGTCACCGTGCCCTCGACGAGACCGGACAGCAGGAGCGTCAGGGCGAGGCCGACCGCGATCGTGATGAGGGCTCGGCCGTCCTCGGCGAGGGCCTGTCCGCGGGTGCGTGCCCCGGGGGCGACCCACGACCAGAAGATCATCAGGCCGGCGGCGGCCGCGAGGAAGATCGAGTACAGCTCGAGCTGCCCGTGCGGGGCGATGTAGAGGAAGAAGTCGCCGAGGCGGCCCTGGTCGTGCAGGATGGCCGCCGAGACGCCGAGGCTGATCGCGTTCTGGCCGATCGAGAACGGCACGAAGAGGCCGGTGATCCCGAAGGCGACCATGGTGGCGGCGATGTACGCGTTGTTCGTCCACACCTGTGCCGTGAAGGCACCGAGACCGTGGTCGGAGTAGTACGCCTGGAAGTCCCGGGTCGCGTACTGCCGGAGGGCCTCGGGGGTGCCGAACGTGTCGACGGCGCCCGCGGTGGTCGTGATCCAGACCGCCGTGATCGCGGCGATCGCCGCCGTGGCGGCCGCCACCCAGATCGCGACCCAGCGGATCCGGTACAGGGCGGCGGGGAGCTGCAGGACGAAGAAGGACGTCAGCGCCGCGAGCGGGTCGACGGGCGTGCCGGTGAACCGGAGTCGGGCGCGGAACAGTGTCAGCGAGAGCCGGTCGCCGACCGCGGTGCGCGGGGCGGCGCCGCGGATGCGCGCGAGGTCGGTCGCTGCCGCCTGGTAGCCGGAGACGAGGCGGTCGACGTCGGCACCGGAGGCGTGGCGGGTGCGGGCGAGCCGGTCGAGTTCCTGCCATCGGTCGCGGTGCACCTCGGTGTAGGCGTCCAGGTCCACAGCGTCTCCCCCGCTCGTTCCGGTGTTCGCGCGTCCGTGCCGTCCGGGCGGTGGGCGTGCGTCTCCGACAGAATGATCCCATGCCGAAGACCCGCGTGCCGCGTGACCTCGCCGACGGTCGGTTCGTCGTCGCGCTCGACGACACCCACGACGAGCTCGTCGTCGGCGAGGCCGTCGCACTCGACGTGCAGCCCGCCGGCATCGCGTTGCGGCTCGCGGCGGCGCTCCTCGACGGTGTCTGCCTGCTCGCGCTGTACGTGATGCTCATGATCGGCCTGTCGCGGGTCTGGCCGAGCGACCTCGACGAGGCCTGGGCAGCGGCGCTCAGCATCGGCGTGCTCGTCGTCGTGCTCGTGCTCGTGCCGGCGGCGCTCGAGACCGTCACCCGGGGCAAGAGCGTCGGCCGGTACGCCACCGGCACCCGGGTCGTCCGGCTCGACGGCGGGGCGATCGGGTTCCGGCACGCGTTCACCCGTGCGCTCGTCGGGCTGTTCGAGCTGTGGATGACGTTCGGTTCCGTGGCGCTGCTCGTGGCGCTGTTCGGATCCCGCCCGCGGCGGCTCGGGGACCTGCTCGCCGGGACGTTCGTGCAGCACGAGCGGGCGGCGAAGCAGCGGTCCCCCGAGGTCCTCATGCCCGCGGAGCTCGTGGCCTGGGCCGGGGTCGCGGACGTGTCGGCGCTGCCGCAGCGGCTCGAGAACCGGCTCGGGGCGTTCTTCCGCGGTGCTGCCGACCTCCGCCCCGAGCTCCGGGAGGCGGCGGCACGGTCCCTCGCGGCAGCGGTCGCCGAGTACGCGCACCCGGTGCCGGCGGTCCACCCCGAGGTGTTCCTCGCCGGGGTGGTCGTGCTGCGGCGGGAGCGGGACCTGCGCGCGTTGCGGGGTCGGGCGGCGGTGCTCGACCGGGCGTCGGCGGTGGCGACGGCGCGGCCGCCGGGGTTCCCGCGCTGACGGGCGAGCGCGCGGGCGCGCGGCGGCGGGCGCCGCGGCGGCGCGGCTCGCGTCCGGCTTTCGAACCAGCTTTCCGACGTCGAACCAGCGCGGGAGGCTGGTTCGACGTCGGAAACGTGGTTCGTCGCCGCCGGGCCCGCGCCGCGGGCGCCCGGCGCGCGGGCCGCGGGCCGCGGGCCGCGAGCCGCGGGCCGCGGGCCGCTCGGTCGCGCCGGGTGCCGGCGCCGACCGGCGCAGCCGGCAGCCGGCGGCTGCCGGCAGCCGGCTGCTGCCCGCGCACAACCAAAAGCACGCGGAGCCGCGCGGATGCGTGGTTCCGGGCGACTTTGGTTGTGCGGTGCGGCAGCGCGCCCGCCGCGCGGCGGCAGCGCGCGGCGGCAGCGCGCGGCGGCAGCGCGCCGCGGCGCCCGCGCGCCCGCGCCCGCCGCGCGCCGCGTCAGTACCGGTAGTGCTCGGGCTTGTAGGGGCCCTCGACCGGGACACCGATGTACGCCGCCTGCTCCGGCCGGAGCTCGGTCAGCGCGACCCCGAGCGCGTCGAGGTGCAGCCGCGCCACCTTCTCGTCGAGGTGCTTCGGCAGCACGTACACCCCCGTCGGGTACTCGGCGCGGCGGGTGTGCAGCTCGATCTGGGCGAGCACCTGGTTCGTGAAGGAGTTGCTCATCACGAAGGACGGGTGCCCCGTGGCGTTGCCGAGGTTCATGAGCCGCCCCTCGGAGAGCACGAGGATCGACCGGCCCGTCGGCAGACGCCACTCGTGCACCTGCGGCTTGATCTCGACCTTCTCGACGCCCGGCAGGGACTCGAGGCCCGCCATGTCGATCTCGTTGTCGAAGTGCCCCACGTTCGCGACGATCGCGAGGTGCTTCAGCGCGAGCATCTCGTCGACACCGACGACGCCGAGGTTGCCCGTGCACGTGACGACCATGTCGACCTGGTCGGCGACGTCCGCGAGGCGCGCCACCTGGTACCCGTCCATCGCGGCCTGGAGCGCGCAGATCGGGTCGACCTCGGACACGATCACGCGGGCGCCCTGCCCGCGGAGCGCCTCGGCCGCCCCCTTGCCGACGTCGCCGTAGCCCACGACGAACGCGACCTTGCCGCCGATCAGCACGTCGGTCGCCCGGTTGAGCCCGTCGGGCAGCGAGTGCCGGATGCCGTACTTGTTGTCGAACTTCGACTTCGTGACGGAGTCGTTGACGTTGATCGCCGGGAACTTCAGCTCGCCGGTGCGCGACAGCTCGTAGAGGCGGTGCACGCCGGTGGTGGTCTCCTCGGTCACGCCCTCGATGTCGGCCGCGATGCGGGTCCAGCGGTCCGACGAATCCTGCAGCGAGGCGGCGACGGTGTCGAGGACGATCTTCCACTCGGTGCTCGCGTCGGCCCCGGCATCGGGCACACGGCCGGCGGCTTCGGCATCGGCGCCGGTGTGCACGAGCATCGTGGCGTCGCCGCCGTCGTCGAGGATGAGGTTCGGGCCGATCCAGTCGGCGCCGGCGGCTGCGGCCTCGGCCGACCAGTCGAAGATCCGGCTGGTGCACCACCAGTACTCCTCGAGCGTCTCGCCCTTCCACGCGAAAACGGGGACACCGGCCGGCGACCCAGGCGTGCCGGTCGGACCGACTGCGATGGCCGCGGCGGCTTCGTCCTGCGTGGAGAAGATGTTGCAGCTCGCCCACCGGACCTGCGCACCGAGCGCGACGAGCGTCTCGATGAGGACGGCCGTCTGCACCGTCATGTGCAGCGAGCCCGCGATGCGCGCGCCGGCGAGCGGCTGGGACGCGCCGAACTCCTCGCGCAGGGACATGAGCCCCGGCATCTCGTTCTCGGCGAGGCGGATCTGGTGGCGCCCCGCCTCGGCGAGGGCGAGGTCGGCGACGCGGAACGGTGCTGCGGTACGGGCTTCGGTGGGCATGCGGCCCAGTCTTCCACGCCGGGAGGCGCGGGTCGTCAGCCGACGTCGGTGCCGTGAGCCGCGCCTCCAGGGATCCCCCTGTGGAGGACCGGACCCGACCGCGTCAGTCCGCGTCGCGACGGAGCGGCTCGCGCCGCACGACCTGCCACCCGCGCGGGACGCGCAGCTGCGCCGCGTGGCGGGCGCAGAGGTCGTAGCCGTGGGGCTCGACGCGGGTGGAGAGGGGGCCGACGACGACCATGGAGTCCCCGTAGTCGTACGTCAGGGTCGCCGAGGCGCTCGCGCCACAGGCGACCTTGCTGCAGATCCTCACGTCCATACCGCCACCGACCCTATCGGAGCAGGGCGGCACCGCCCGCGCCGCGTACGATGTGGGGATGCGTCGCAGGACTCGTCTCGTCACACCCGTCGACCGGGGCCGCGGTCGGTCCCGGCACGGACGCGGCGGACGGTCCAGCGTGACCGGTCCGGACCTCGCGCCGATCATCACCCGCGCCGAGACGTTCGACCGCATCGTCGGGGACACCGCGCACTACCTGCTCGGGCTCTGGCCGGCCGAACTCGAGGGCGTCGTGTTCCAGGTCGCGGACATGCCGACGGACTCGACCCTGCCGGACCACATGCCCCGGTGGCGGGTGGACCGCGAGCAGCGCCGCGTGACCGTGTTCCGCGTCCCGGTGGAGCGGGTCACCCGCAGTCCCGAGAAGGACGACACCGACAAGCGCATCATCATCGAGACCGCGGTGTTCCGCGCCGTGGGCGAGCTGATCGACAAGGACCCGTGGGACCTGGCGCCGGACCGCTACCGCCACTGGTGACGCAGCGCGCCAGCGCCACGGCTCAGGGGTAGACCCGGACCGGCGTCGAGACCTCGGTCGCCGCCCGCACCGGGAACCCGGCGATGCCGTCGTCGCCCATGTAGGTCACCCCGGCGACGAGCCCCTCGGTCCCCTGCAGCTCGAGCTGCTTCGCGACCGGGACGACCACGGTGCGCACACCACCGGCGACGACCTGCACGTCCTGCGTCTCGTCGCCGGAGCGGATCGTGACGTCGGCGTCGGCGCGCGTCGGGTTGACGAGCGTGAGGCGCTGGTTCTCACCGGGCGCGACCGCCGTGATGGTGGACTCGCCGAGCGGGTCGGCGGAGGCGAACCACCCGACGTCCGTGCGTCCGTCGTAGGTGGGCGTGGTGGTGCGGGCGCCGGCGACGAGCGGCTCGGTCGACGTGACGGTGAAGGCGTAGCGACCGTCCGGGAAGTCGTCGAGCGTGACGTCGGTGACGACACCGGGCTCGGCGGTGGCGTTCACGGTGGACCCGCCCCCGTCGGCGGTGGTGATGCCGAGGGTCACGCGGGCCGCCTTCGTGCCGGGCACGAACAGCCGGACGATGGGTGCGGCGTCGGCCGTGTCGTCGCCGCGCTGGGCCTCTTGGGCGCCGTCGAGGACCACGCCCGGGATGATCTGCGACGTCGAGGGCGCCGCACCGCCGGAGACGATGTCGAACCCACCGGGGGTGAGGGTGCGGACGATGGACTCCTGCATGTGGGCGACGATCTGGCCGCCGGAGGACTCGACGTGCACGACGGTCGAGCCCTGGTCGGAGACGAACCCGGACAGCGGGACGACCTTCTGGGTGTTCGGCGCGACGACGATGCCGGTCGTGCCGGGAGCGCTGACCGTGCCCGAACCGTCGTAGATCGACAGGTCGACGGTCGCGTTCACGTCGGTCGGGTTCGACAGCGTGACGAGACTCGTGCGGCCGGTCTCGGTGGACCCGCCGACCAGCCAGGTGGACTGGCTCGGGTCGTCGCACGACGCGGCACCGACGCCGACGACGTCCCCGCTCGCGACGCTCTGGTAGCTGCTGCCGGCGACCTGCGGGGTGGTGTCCCCCGCCGGAGCGGTCAGGAGGCGCGGCTTGCTCCCGCCGGTCGCGGAGTCGTCGAGGCCGGAGCGCTCGACGCTCGACCCGGTGGTCGCGGTGGCGACGGTGGCCGAGCCGACGGTGCTCGCCTTCGTCGCGTCGTTGCCGGCGTCGTCCGAGAGCCGCAGCGCGTTGCCGGCGCAGACGCGCTCGGCGTCGGCCGGGACGGGTGTCACCGTCTTGCCCGCGGGACGACCCGGGTCGGTGTCGGTGCCGAGGGCGTGCGCCGCGGTGACGGCTCCGGCGGCGACCACGACGGCGATCGCGGTCGCCGTGCCGCGGACGACCCAGCGGCGGACGGAGGCGGGGGTACGGCTCATTCGTCGCGCTCCTCGTCGAAGGTGGTGGCGGGTTCCTCGGCCTCGATGACGTTCGAGGTGGCACGGCGTCGACGGGGCGCGGTGGGCACCGCCAGCAGGGCCGCGGCGCCGAACACGACCCCGAGGACCACGAGGTAGAGCACGTGCGTCGCCTGTGCCCCGGCCGACCCGGTGGACGGGCGGTCGACGTCGCCCTCGTAGTGGAACAGCTGGCCGCTCGTCGTCTCACCGATGCTCGTGAACAGCGCGTTCTGACCGATCGCCCCGGCTGCACGGTCGTGGACCGCCTGCGCGGAGGAACCGTCGGGGGCGTCGTCGAGCAGGACGAAGCTCACGCCGAGCTGCCGCAGTGCGGGCTCGGGGTCGTACCCGCTCCGGCTCGCCAGGTTGCCGGCGAGGGTCGCGAGCTGCGCACCGGACCGGCTGAGCGTGAGTGCCGTCGAGTCGAGGGTGGTCTGGTCGTCGAGCGTCGAACCCTGACCGCGTTCGAGCGACACCGCGAGCGAGCCGTCGTCCTGCGGGTCGACGACGAGCGTGCCGACGTCGGGGTTGGCCTGCGCCTCGGCGTTCACGTAGGCGCTGAGCACCCGGCCGGAGGTCGGCTGGATCACCGCGTTGCCGAGGTAGAACGCCCCGAACGCCGGTGCCACGGTGACGGCGGCGACCACGGTCGTCACGAGTCCCGCGACCGGGGCGGTCCGCGGCAGCACGTCGATCCCGATGCAGGCGGCGGCGACGATGCCGAACCAGTACACGCTCAGCCCGCTGCCCGGCCAGATGATCGTGGTCGTGGACCCGACCCCGGTGACGGTGACGTGGGTGGCGGCGAACGCGGTGGCGAAGCCGGCCAACGCGATGAGGAGCGTGGCTCCCGCGACGGCCCAGCGGTGGCCCAGCATCGCACCGATGGCGGCGACGGCCACCGGGAGCGCGAGCACCGCCATGAGGACCGGCAGGATCCAGGCGGCGAGCGCGAGCCCGGACGTGGTGGGCAGCCAGCCGCTCCAGTCCGGCACCGGCTGGCCGATGGCGAGCTGGAAGGCCGAGGGTGCGCGGGTGGCCGAGGGCACGCCCGGGTCCGCGAAGACGGCGAGCACGTTGCCGCGGGCGACCTGCGCGAGCACGAGCGGCAGGAAGAGCACGGCTGCCGGCACCGGGATGAACACCCGACGGTGCGCACGACGCCACCCGACGGCGAGCGACACGAGCCAGCCGAGCAGCAGCACCGGCACCAGCGACGGCGCCGAGGCTGCGATGACGGCGAAGAGCAGGGACGCGCCCGAGGCCCAGGCCCACGAGCGGTGCGCCTCGAGCACGGCGAGGAACAGCCAGGGCAGGAGGACGTGCGCGATCACGGCGCCGAGGTGCCCGCTCGTGACGGCACCGACGAGCGTCGGGGCGATCGTGTACAGCGCCGCGCCGATCACCGGGACCCAGGTGCGGGTCGTCAGCTTCCGCACCGCGAACCAGGCGCCGAGCGCGGCGAGCGGGAAAGCGACGAGCATCACGAGCACGACCGAGGTCGACGGCGACCAGAACGTGATCGAGCCGAGCACGGCGACGACCGCGGCGAACGGGTCGCTCGGCCCCGTGAACCCGGTGCCGATCGAGTGCCAGCCGTAGCCGACGTTCTGCCACAGCCGGGCGACGTCGGTGCTCAGCGGCAGGAGCCCGCCGCCGGTCAGCGCCGGCGAGCCGAGCAACGGGTACAGGGTCACGACGCTCAGGACCGCCGCGGCGAGGACGACCCAGATGCCGCCGTCGCCGAGGAACGACGCCCGGGCGATCGGTGCGTCCTCGACCCGGGCGAGCTCGACGTCGCGCGACGTGGTCCGCCGTTCGTGCACCCGGCGCCAGCTGACGCGGAGCGGCTCGACCGCCGCCCACCCGAGCTTCTTGCCGCGTGCGAGGACCCGGCGCGAGCGTCCGGTGCCGCCGCCGAAGGCGACCGAGAACGCCGCGGCGAGCTCGGCCCCGACCGCGGCCGGGTGCTTGGCGACGAGGTGCCCGACCGCGCGGCCGATCGCGAACGGCACGAGCGTGAGCCAGTGGATCCAGAGGACCCCGGCGGACGCGTAGGTCATCCGGCGGTGCAGCTGCGCCTGCCGGTGCATCCGGACGCGCCGCCCCTCGGAGACCCGCTTGCGCCCGAACTCCTCGATGGGTCCGGCGCTCGTCACGCGGGCCTCGGGCACGACGGCGACCCGGTGTCCGGCGAGGCGCACGCGCACGCAGAAGTCGAGCGCGGCGTCCACGTTCGGCAGGGCGGGGTCGAAGCCGCCGAGTTCGTTCCACACCGAGCGTCGGACGAGCATCCCGCCGGCGGCGACCGCCATCACGTCGGTGTTCCGGTCGTGCTGGCCCTGGTCGAGCTCGTCCTGCACGAGGACGATCGACCGGCCGAAGCGGGTCATGCTCTCGCCGAACGCCCGGAGCCGCGACGGGTCGTCGACGTCGACGAGCTTCGGCCCCGCGACGACCACGCTCGGCGCGATCTCGACCGCGGACAGGAGGTCGGCGAGGGCGGTGGGCGCCGGCGCGTTGTCGTGGCCGAGCAGCCAGAGCCACTCGTCGACGGGTTCGTCCGCGACCGCGGGCGGGGCCTCGCGTTCGCCGCGGGCGACCGCCTCGCCGAAGGGGCGACCGGCGGGCAGGCGCAGGAGTTCGGCGGAGCCGCCGAACGAGAGGTCGGTGGTCGAACCGTCGGTCGACCCGAGGTCGACGACGACGAGGTTCTCGGGGTGACGGGTCTGGGCGGCGAGCGCGTCCAGGGTCCGGTCGAGGTGGTCCGCCCCGTTGGCGGCGACGAGGATCGCGGTGACTCTGGGCTGCATGACGGGCGTCACTCTACGGTCTGGAGGCGCGGCTCGGCCTGCGGACGGCGGCGCGCCGTGAACCTGTGGGAGCCATCAACGACCGGTGCGCGTCGGACGCGCACCGTGCCTCCTGGACTGGCCAGGTGCGCGCTCAGGCGCGCTTTCGCAGCTTGCGGCGCTCGCGCTCGGACAGGCCGCCCCAGATGCCGAAGCGCTCGTCGTTCTCGAGCGCGTACTCGAGGCACTGCGCCCGGACCTCGCACGAGGTGCAGATCTTCTTGGCCTCGCGCGTCGAGCCGCCCTTCTCGGGGAAGAACGCCTCGGGGTCGGTCTGCGCGCAGAGCGAGTCCACCTGCCAGGCGAGCGGGTTCTCCTCGTCGTCGGTCTCCGGACGCCGGACACCCGGGACGCCGAGCGACACGGGGTCGACGTGCCAGTCCTCCGGTACTCCGGCGTGGAAGTCGGAACCGTTCACCCTGATCACCCCTGACGTCTCGATAACGGGACCACAACGATCGCTGTCGTTGCCTGTAATTACAGCGGTGTCATTCGCGAGAGTCAAGTCGCGGATCATAGAAGGCACTGACGGTTCCGGCGTGTCATGTCCCCCGTACGGGCGTGTCGCGGCCGGTCTGTCGGGGTTTCGGGGGACAACTGACGCCCCCTCAGCCGGCCGCGACGGCCCGTCAGCCGATGCGGCGCCGGGCTTCCCAGGCGCTCGTGACCATCTCGTCGAGCGTGTGGCGCATCGCCCAGTCGAGGTCACGCGCAGCCGCTTCGCCCGTCGCGACGATCCGCGCGGGGTCACCGGCGCGTCGCGGCGCGATCTCGGGCTCGAACGCGATGCCGGTGCCCTTCGCCATGGCGTCCATGATCTGCCGGACGCTGACCCCGTCGCCGCTGCCGAGGTTGTACGCGCGCTCGAGGGTCTGGCCCGCCTCGAGCTTCTGCGCGGCGACCGCGTGCGAGTGCGCGAGGTCGGCGACGTGGATGTAGTCCCGCACGCAGGTGCCGTCGGGCGTGGCGTAGTCGTCGCCGTTGATCCGCGGCGTGCGACCGGCCAGCAGGGCGTCGAAGACGAGCGGGAAGAGGTTGTGCGGGCTGGCGTCGTACAGGTCCGGCTCCCCCGACCCGACGACGTTGAAGTAGCGCAGCGACGTCGTGGTGAAGCCCGCGGCGACCTCCATGTCGCGCAGCAGCCACTCGCCGATGAGCTTCGACTCGCCGTAGGGCGACTCCGGCGCCTTCGGGGTGTCCTCGACCACGGTGTCGACGTCCGGCGTGCCATAGACGGCGGCGCTCGACGAGAACACCGCCTTGGTGACGCCGTTCTCCGCCATCGCCCGGAGGAGCGTCGCCATGCCGGTGACGTTCTGCTCGTAGGTGTGCAGCGGTCGCTCGACCGACACCCCCGCGTACTTGAACCCCGCGACGTGCACCACACCGGTGACGGCGTGCTCACGCAGCGTCCGGGCCACCAGCTCGCCGTCGAGGATCGTGCCCTCGACGAACGGCACGTCCTCGGGCACGAACGCCCGGAAGCCGCTCGAGAGGTCGTCGAACGCGACGGTGTCGATGCCCGCCGCACGCAGTGCTCGGACGACGTGGGACCCGATGTACCCGGCGCCGCCGGTGACCAGCCAACTCATGCTGGCCACGCTAGCGGAACCGGCGCGGCGTCAGACCGCCACGCGCTGCGGGTTCACGCACCCGTCGCGATGAAGACCGTGGACGCCAGACCGCTGCCGTTGTCGGCCTCGACCGTGACGTCGCCCTCGTCGGGGGTGATGTAGCAGGACTCCCCCTGGCGCAGCAGCGTCGCGGACTGCGCCCCGACGAGCGTCACCGCGCCCGCCGTGCAGATCGCGATCGAGGGGCCGTGCAGCGGCGCGACCCCGCCGGAGGCCAGGCCGACCGGGCGTCCGTCCCCCGTGACGCGGAGCAGCGCGAACCCGACGCCGTCCGGCGCGAAGCGCTCGACGCCGGCGGCGATCGGCTCGGGGGTCAGGACGGGTGCCGGGTACGCGGTGAAGTCGAGGACGTGCAGCAGCTCCGGGACGTCGACGTGCTTCGGCGTGAGCCCGCCGCGCAGGACGTTGTCGGAGGGGGCCATGAGCTCGATGCCGAGCCCGTCGAGGTAGGCGTGGATGTTGCCGGCGGGCAGGTACATCGCCTCACCCGCGGCGAGCGTCACGCGGTGCATGAGCAGGGAGACCACGATGCCGGGGTCGCCCGGGTAGCTCGTGCCGAGGTCGCGCACGGTCGCGGTGTTCGGGGTGACGGCGTCGTCGGGGAGCGCAGCAGCGAGGTCGCTCACGGCCTGCACGACGGCCTGCGCCGAGGAGTCGCCGGTCTCGAGCCACCGCACCGTGTCCTCGAGCCCGTGCTGCAGGTGCACGACCAGCGGGCCGAGCCGACCGGACCCGGCGTCGAGCGCCTCGACGTCGGCGAGCGTCTCGGCCACCGGGCGGAAGCCGCTCAGCGCCTCGAAGCGTTCGCTGAGCGCCACGACGAGCTCGGGCTTCGGGAACGGGTCCTTGTAGTTGCGGGCCGGGTCGTCGATCGGGACACCCGCCGCTTCCTCGCGCTCGAACCCCTCGCGCGCCTGCTCGGGTGTCGGGTGCGCCTGCAGCGAGAGCGGGGCGGCGGCCGCGAGGACCTTCAGCAGGAACGGGAGCCCCGTGCGGTCCGGTCCGAGGGCGTCCCGGGGCTCCGCGGTGATCCAGTCGAGCAGCGTGTCCGCGCCGCCGACCATCGCCGGGTTCACGACGACGCTCGGGCTGCCCGGGTGCGCGCCGAGCCAGAGTTCGGCCTGCGGTGCGCCGGTGACGGTCCGGCCGAGGAGCTCGGGGATGGCCGTGACGGATCCCCAGGCGTAGTCGCGGGGCGTGTTCGTGATGCCGAGGAACATGCGCACGAGCCTATCGGCGGTCGACGTGCGCTCCCCGGGTACCCTGGCGTCGTGACGAACACCTGGCCGTTGGCGCGCGGATCCGTGCCCGAGCGCGAGGCGTTCGCATTCGGCGCGACGATCCTGTTCGTGCTCTTCGCCGGCGACGCCGTGCCGAACACGCTCACGTGGGTCGGCGCCGGACTGCTCTGGGCGGCCGCCGGGGTCTGGGCCACGACGATCATCGTCCGGGCCCGCCCGCCGCTCACCCGGACACCGCGTGCGCTCTGGCTCTTCCTCGCCTGGTGCCTGGTGTCCGTGGTGTGGTCGCACTGGCGGTTCGCGACGATCTCGAGCCTCGCGGTCCAGGTGATCTGCGCGGGCGCGGCCTTCGCGATCGCCTCGACCCTGACGTGGCGGCGGATCACCGACGCGCTGAGCCTCGCGCTGCGCTGGGTCCTGATGGGGTCGCTGCTCTTCGAGGCCTTCGTCGCGGTCGTCCTCCGGCACCCGATCGCACCGGCGTGGACGGACTACGGCGACCGGAAGATCCCGGACGCCTTCTACTTCTCACGCGCCGAGCTCTTCACCGGCGGGCGCATCCAGGGTCTCCCCGGCAACGCGAACCTGCTCGCGATGGTCGCGCTCCTCGCCGTGATCGCCGTCGCCGTCCAGTACGCCGAGGGGCGACTCCGACGCAACCGCGCGATCGGCTGGACCGTCGTGGCCCTCGTCGTCCTCGCACTCACCCGCTCCTCGACCGTGCTGGCCGCCGGGCTCGTCGTCCTCGTCGCGCTCGCCGTCGCACTCTGGATCCGCCGGGTCCCGACCGAACGACGGACACCTCGCTACCTCGCCGTCGCCGTCGGGGCCGTGGTCGTCGCCGTGCTCGGGTTCCTCGCCCGCGGCCAGGTGTCCGAGCTGCTCGGCAAGGGTTCGGACGCGACCGGCCGCGGCGTGATCTGGGAGCGGGTCATCGGGCTCATCCAGGAGCACACCGTCGTCGGCTGGGGCTGGATCGGCTACTGGTGGCCGGGCATCCCGACCCTCGCGGACCTCGCGCACCGCAAGGGCGTGACCTACCTGCAGGCGCACGACGCCTACCTCGACGTGTGGATGCAGACCGGTGTCATCGGACTGGCGATCTTCGTGGTCTACGTGGTCACGACCCTCAGCCGGTCGTGGGCCTCGGCCACCCGGATCGGCTACGACGCATCGCTCTCCCCCCGTCCGTTCGACCCGGTGTCGCTCCTGCCGCTGCTCGTCGTCGTGGCGCTGCTCGTGCAGTCGGTCGCCGAGTCACGACTGCTCTACCAGGGCAACTGGGTCCTGTTCGCCCTCATCGCGATCAAGACCCGGATCGTGCTCGTCGGCGAGGAGCCCGTGTCCGCCGGTGACGGTCCCCGCACGCCCCCGGCCCGCCGCGAGTTCCGGACGCCCGCGCGCCGCTGACCCGAGCCCGCCCCGGCCCCCGACACCGGTCCCGTCGTCACGGCCGCTCGACCAGGCGGTCGCACGGCACCGCGGCCCGCCACGGCGCGGTCCGGAGCACGACGGACGGCAGCGTCGGGTCGGCGCGACAGGCCTCGGCGGCCGCGGGGACCTGCGCGGACCAGACCGGGCCGGCGCTCCGCCGGGTCGTCCCCGGAGCGGCGTTCCAGGCGGCGGCGACGACCACCGCGGCGACCACGCACCACGCGAGCACGACCGCGACCAGCCGGCCCGCGGTCGCCGACCAGCCGACTGTCGGACCGGACCGACCCGCACCGGGCCGACCCGCGCCTCCCGGCACTCCCACCGACCCGATGACCACGGACGCCGCCACCACCGCTCCCGACACGAGCAGCAGCCCGGACGCTGCCGCGTACCGCTGCGGTCCCACCGCCAGCGCGGCCGGCCCGAGTGCCACCCAGTCCTGCACCGCCGACCCGTTCGCCACCAGCGCTGCCCACCACACCACCAGGGAGCCCCCGGCGAGGGCGACCACGACCCACCGCGCACGCCCCCGGCCGAGCACCACGGCCGTCACGAGCACGACCACCAGCAGGGCGGTCGGCAGGACGACCACGCCCCACCCGTGCGCGTGCACCGTCTCCGCCACGACACCGACCCGACGGTCCCACGCGCCCCCGAGCGGCTGCAGCAGGTACCCGGCGAGCACATCGGAGGCGCGCGGCTCGCCCGGGCGGGACGTTCGCGGGTCCGTGAGCGCCGTCGCGACCTGCACCGCGCTGCCGACGACCGCCGCCAGGGTGACCGGCAGCGGGCGGAGGTCCACCCGTCCGGTGGCCGTGCGTCGCAGCGGGAGCCAGGCGACCAGCAGGAGCGGGAGGAACAGCGTCGCCTGGACCTCGCTGAGCACGCCGAGGGCCGTGACCACGGCGAGCGCCACCGCTCCCCACCAGGTCCGGGCACGGTGCGTGTACAGCCACGGCACCAGGACGAGCACGTACCAGTGCAGGTTCGCCGCGGTGCCGCTGATCTCGACGGGGGCGAGCGGCAGGACGACGGGGACCGCGGCGAGCAGGACCCGGAGCGGCCACGGCCGGACGACGTCACCGGAGAGCAGGAACACGAGCGCGCAGACGACCCCGACGACCAGGCAGGACAGGCCCGACACCGCGACCGCGTACCGCTCGACGGGCAGGAGCCAGGCGAGGTCGACGACGATGCGCGGGACGAGGTGGCGGTACCCGGCGTACGGCTCCAGGACGGCGCCGGGGCCGAGTGCGAGCCGCTCGCGGAGGAACACCCCGCCGTCCTCGGCCCACGCCGTCCCGCGGGTCACCGGGCCGAGCCGCCACCAGGCCACGGCCGTGACGGACCCACCGACGACCGCAGCGACCGTCGGTGCGCCGTACAGCCGCCACCCGCGCGCCATGGTGCGGCGATCGTACCGCCGACATCGCGGATCGTGGATATCCGCGCGGGGGTGCAGCCGTCGTGTCGCGGACGTCCGGGGCACGCCGATCGAGGCCGCCGCCGGCTCGGTGCAGGGCGCGACGCCGGGGCGTCCACCTGCCGACGAGGCCGGATGGGCCAAGATGGTGAGGTGACGGACGGCCGGGTGACCAGACGCGTGCTCGCGCGACGGTACCTGTCGGCGTGGATCGGGTTCTCCGCGGGCGGCCGGTTCAGCCAGGCACTCGCGACCGTGATCGTGCTCTTCGCGTTCGCGCAGCCCACGGTGACCGCGCTCGTCGGTCGTGCCGGTGTGTGGGCCGTGCTCGTCACGCTGTTCGTCCTCGCCGGCCTGAGCCTGCTCGGGCAGCGGTACCGGATCGAGTGGCACGGGGTGCTCCCCCTCTCGCTCCTGGCGTTCGTCGGGTACTGCGCGTTGAGCGTCCTCTGGAGCGAGTACTCGTGGGTGGCGCTCCGGGGGCTGGTCGGCACGGTCTGCTTCATCGGGCTCGGGCTCTACCTCGCGCTCGGCCGCGACCTGGTGCAGGTCATCCGGGCGTCCGGCGACGCCTTCCGGATCCTGCTGGTGGTCGCGCTCGGCCTCGAGGTCCTGTCCGGCCTCGTCCTCGACACCCCGATCCCGGCGTTCGGCATCCAGGGCAACATCGCGTACGGCGGCCCGATCCAGGGCATCGGCGGGACCCGGAACTTCATGGGGTTCATCGCCGCGATGGCGCTGGTGACGTTCGTGGTGGAGTTCCTCACCCGCTCGGTCACGATGTGGCGTGCGATCGGCTCGACCACCCTCGCCGTCATCGCCCTGATGCTCGTGCAGTCCCCCATCACCGGGCTCGCGATGATCGCCCTGGCCGTGACCGCCCTCGCGCTGTGGTCGCTCCGGCACGCCCGACCGACGACCCGGCCGGTGGTGAACGGCGTGCTCGGCGGGGCGGTCCTGCTCATGATCGGCCTCGGCATCGTCGCCCGGCACCGGGTCCTCGCCGAGATCGGGGCGGCCGGGGGCACGGCGACCCGGGTGGACCTCTGGGCGCAGATCCGCGTGTTCGTGAGCCAGTTCCCCATCCAGGGCTGGGGCTGGGTCGGCACGTGGCCGCACGAGGCCGTGGTGCCCTACGTGACGTTCATCGACCCGGCCGGGCAGCGGTTCACGTCGGGCCTCAACGCGTTCGTCGACGCGTGGCTGCAGATCGGGCTCGCGGGCACGATCATCCTCGCCGTGACGGCGCTGCTCGCGTTCGCGCGGGCGTGGGTCACGGCGACGACGTTCCCGGGGGTCGCCTACGTGTGGCCGGCGGCGGTGCTGGTGCTGCTGGGCGTCACGAGTGCGGCGGAGAGCTACCTGCTGCACGGGGCCGGGCTGATGGTGTTCGTCGCCGTGCTCGTGATCGCCGCGCGGCGGCGGTCGTGGCGGCGGCACCTGCCGCGCGGCTGACGGATCCGGCGCGGCCGGCGGGTCCAGGAGGCGCGACCCGCCCTGACAGCGCCAGCCGCGCCTCCAGGCGGTCGCCTCCCCCGAACACGGGCCGCATCCCTGAGCGGAACCACAGGCTGGGACGCTGCGGGCGCCAATACGATTCCAAGGCGCCCGAGCGGGCGCCGCCCGGCGGTCCCGTCGGCGAGCTCCGAGGGGGAACCGTGCCGTCGCGCCGTCTGATCACCGTCCTGGCCGCCGCGGCGGTCTTCCTCGCGGGAGCGGTCGCGGTCCCCGCAGCAGCCTCGGCGACCCCTGCACCGACCGCGTCGGCCACCACCGCGGACCCCGGCGACGTGCAGCCGCACGGGTGGCGGTACTCGCCCGCCGACACCCGCCGGATCTGGTCGGGGACGATCGGCACCACGGCCCGGAACGTCGAGCTCGATCCCGGTCTCCCCGTCGGCACCGGCATCGGTGGCATGGTCCTGAACGTCGAGGTCGCCGACCCGTCGCACGCCGGGTACCTCCGCGTGACGCCGCGGTACAAGAGCGGCACGTCGGTCGTGACCCAGGATTTCGCCGCACACCAGACCATCTCCTCGCTCGTCACCGTCGGCGGCTCCGGCTCGACGATCACGCTGAAGACCTCGGCCGGGTCGGCCCGCGTGTACGTCGACCTCGCGGGCACGTACGACGCGGACGGCACGACGACGTTCACGCCCACACCGCCCACCCGCGCGTTCTCGGCGGCCGTCGGCACCGCAACCGTCCGGGTGCCGCTCGCGGGCACGCACGGGATCCCGGCCGACGCGGCAGCGGTCGTCCTCACGGCCGAGGTGTCCGCGCCGACCGCGACGGGCTACGTCCGGGTGACCCCGTACGGCCGTGACGCCCAGGTCGCCGCCCAGGAGTTCACTCCCGGACGCACCGTGTCGAACCTGCAGGTCGTGAGGCTCCGCTCCGGTTCCGCACAGGTGCGGCTCTCCGCCGGCCGGGCGCACGTCTTCCTCGACGTCTCCGGCTACTACCGCAACGGCGACGACGGCGCGGTCTTCGTCCCCGTCGCACCGACCCGAGTGCTCGCCACCACCGTCGGACAGACCCCCGTGGCCACACCGGTGAGCGGACGCGCCGCCCTCCCGACGGCCGTGCGGGCCGTCACCGGGTCCGTCGAGGTCACCCGACCGTCGGCACCCGGGTACGTCCGTGTCACGCCGGCCGGCACCGATGCCCAGGTCGCCACGCAGGAGTTCGGCGCCGGGCAGTCGATCGCCGGTGCGGTGCTCACGGCCGCCACGATCGGGGACCTGGCGAGCACCGCGCAGGTCTCGGTGTCGCGCGGGACCGCCGTGGTGCACGTCGACGTCACCGGCTACTTCGTCGACCGTCGGACCGGTGTCGGGACGGGCGTCGTCGTCAACGGGGAGGACTGCAACGGCGGGCCGACCTCCGACCCGTCGTCGTACGCGCGTCCGCAGTTCACGATCCTCCGGATGGCCCCGCGGACGAACACGTACGCCCTGTGTCCCGCAGCGCTCGCCGTCGCGACGTCCGGCACCGGCACGACGAACCAGGAGGCCGTGCAGTACGCCGTCACCCTCTTCAACTGGGGCGCGTCGACCGCTGCGGCGTCCCCCGCCGGCGCCCGCGCCCGCCCGTGGCCGCTGTCCGACCAGACCCCGAACGGCGGTCCGGTCGTCGCCGGAAATCCCTACGGCACGTGCACCGGAGCCCAGGACCCGGCGTGCTCGTACGTCCTCGGCTACTGGCAGGCATGGGACGCCGCCCAGAACCACGGGCTCCCGGACCCCGCCGGCCACCGCTGGTGGTTGTCCGTGGAGAGCGACTTCGCAGACTTCTCGGTCGCCGACGACACGGCCTTCGTCGAGGGAGCCGCCGCGTACCTCGGGTCGCTCGGCGTGCCGGTGGGCGTCCGCACCGCACCGTCGGTCGCACGGCTGCTGTTCGGGACCGTGCCCGCGACCAGTCCCCTGCACGGCATGGAGACGTCGCTGATCAACCCGCACGACCTCACGGGGCTCCACCAGGACTGCCGGAACACCTCGCTGTTCGGCGGGCCGATCGTCTCGGCGTCCGACGAGGCACACACGGTCGTCGCCTGCCGCTGACTCCCGATCCGTTGCATCGTGCACCTAGACTGCCGGAGACCGTCAGGGGGCGGTCCACGAACCTGGGGAAGAACCACATGCGCCTGCACCGACGCCTCGCACTCGCCCTGACCACCGCGCTCGTCGCCACCGCCGTCGCCGTCGTCGCACCGGTCTCGACCGCGCAGGCCGCGGCCCCGACGACCGGCCGGTACACGCCGATCGACACGACCCGCGTCTGGTCGGGCGCCCTGACGACGTCGCCGAAGGTGGTGAAGATCGCCGGGAACGCGGGGGTCCCCGCGAACGCCACGGCCGTCGCCGTCAACGTCGAGGTCGCCAAGCCCACCGCGGCCGGCTACGTCCGCGTCACCCCCGCGGGCAAGGACGCCACCGTTGCGACGCAGGACTTCGCCGCCGGGCAGACGATCGCGAACCTCGTCACCGTGCGGCTCGTGAACGGCTCGATCCAGGCGAAGCTCTCGAAGGGCACGGCGAGCGGGTACTTCGACGTCGCCGGGTACTACGCCGACGGCTCCGGTGCCACCTACACCCCGCTCGACGCCGCGCGGGTGTTCGGCGCCACGGTGGGCACCACGCCGACGCAGGTGCCCCTCGCCGGCCGCGCCGGGATCCCGGCCGATGCGACCGCCGTCGCCGTGAACGTGCAGGTCAGCAACCCGACGATCGCCGGGTACGTCCGCGTCACCACGGCCGGGCAGGACCCCTCCGTCGTGACGCAGCTCTACTCGGCTGGTCAGGCGCTGTCGAACCTCGCGATCGTGAAGCTCTCCGACGACGGTGCCGCCCAGGTGAAGCTCTCGAAGGGCTCGGGCACGGTCTACATGGACGTCGCCGGCTACTACTCGAACTCGTCCACCGGTTCGGTGTTCGTCCCGATCGACACCACCCGTGCGTTCGCCGGCTCGGTGTCCGCGGCCGCGGGGACCATCCGCCTGTCCGGCGTCGCGGGCGTCCCCGGGACCGCCACGGCCGTCGTCGCGAACGCCGAGACGACGAAGCCCACCACCGCCGCGTACCTCCGCGTCACGCCCGCAGGCCAGGACCCCCAGGTCGCGACGCAGGTGTTCGACGCCGGCACCTCGGTCGCGAACCTCGTCGTCGCGAAGGTCACCGGGTCGAGCGTCGACCGCCGGGTGCAGGCGAAGGTGTCGAAGGGGTCCGCGCAGCTGCACCTCGACGTCGCGGGGTACTTCCTCGACGGGTCGAGCGGCTCGGGCTTCGGGGCCGACGTCTCGTGGCCGCAGGGCGGGTCCTCGTCGAACTACCCGTCGAACCAGGCGTTCGGCGTCGTCGGCGTGAACGGCTCGCTGCCGAACCAGACCAACGAGTCCCTCGCCCCGCAGCTCGCGTGGGCCGCGGGGTCGGCCGGCGGCACGTCGCAGCCGAAGGCGCAGCTCTACGCGCTCGCCGCGAACCCGGGCAAGGCCGCCTCGGTCTGGCCGTCGTCCAACCGGGACCCGTCGGGCACGACCGTGTCGAACCCGTACGGCACGTGCACGGCGAAGGCGTACACCAGCGCCTGCTCGTACATGTACGGCTACACCCGCGCCTACGAAGCCGCGAACACCCGCGGCGTCCCGAACCCCTCGTCGTACCGCTGGTGGATCGACGTCGAGACGGGGCTCTCGTGGCTCGGGGCCTCCGACGCGAAGGACTACCAGACGCAGAACCGCGCCGACATCGAGGGCATGGTCGCCGCGCTCAAGGCCGCGGGCGTCTCGACGATCGGCATCTACTCGACGGGGTACCAGTTCGGGCAGATCGTGGGGACCGTCCCGTCGACCTCGACGCTCCGCGGGCTGCCGAGCTGGATCGCGGTGGGCAACGACGGCGTCGCGGCGGCGCAGAAGGCGTGCTCGGCCGGCGGTTTCACCGCGGGCAGCCAGGTGCGGATGGCCCAGTACGTCGTGGGGAACCAGGACTACAACGTGAGCTGCGTCTGAGCCGCATCCCCTTCACGGACGGGAGGCGCGGTGCCAGCTGGCACCGCGCCTCCCGTCTGTTCTCGGGTCGCGTCGGCGACGTGGGTCGCGTCAGCGACGTGCGCCGTGTCGGCGACCGAGGCGCCGCTGCAGGCCCCACTGGGTGGTGCGGAGCATCGCCTCGAGCACGATGGAACGACTCATCTTCGAGACGCCGTGCACACGGTCGCGGAACCGGATCGGGACCTCGACGATGCGCCCGCCGAGGTCGTCCACCCGCAACGTCATGTCGACCTGGAAGCAGTACCCCTTCGAGTCGATCGAGTCGAGGTCCATCCGGGCGATCGCGTCGGCGCGGTAGACCCGGAAGCCCGCGGTGACGTCCCGCACGCCGATGCCGAGCACGAACCGGGCGTAGGTGTTCGCGCCGCGGCTGAGGACCTCGCGGTGGAGCGGCCAGTCGACCACCGATCCCCCGGGGACCCACCGCGACCCGATCGCGAGCAGGACGTCGTCGGCGCCGTCGACCGCGGCCACGAGTGCCGGGAGCCGGTCGGCCGGGTGCGAGCCGTCCGCGTCCATCTCGACGAGCAGCGGGTACCCGCGCTCGAGCCCCCACCGGAAGCCGGCGACGTAGGCCGTCCCGAGGCCGAGCTTGCCGGAGCGTTCGAGCAGGTGCACCCGGTCGTCCTCGGCGGCGAGCTGCCGCACGAGGTCCCCCGTGCCGTCGGGGCTGGCGTCGTCGACGACGAGCAGGTGTGCGTCCGGCAGCGCGCCCAGGACGGCTGCGGCGATCGTGCGGACGTTCTCGGCCTCGTTGTAGGTCGGGACGATGACGAGCGCCGTGGCGCCCGCGGTCACCGGTTCTGCAGCCGACGCTTGATCTTCCCCGCGACGCTCCGCGGGCCCTCGGTCCGGAAGTAGTGCACGGCGCGACCGAGGTCGTGGCGGACGCCGTAGAGCTTCTTGCGGTCCGGGACGCGCACGCGCATGGCGTGCGGCTGGATCGTCGACGAGGTGTCGCGGACGCTCTTGTCGGCCGCGCGGATCGGGTTCCGGCAGAACTCGACGAGCGGGGCGAGGACGTTCTCCCACGTGAACTGCTCGCGCACGCGGTCGACGTTGCCGATGAACTCGGCACGGGCCTTCTTGTCGAAGAGCGCCGTCTCGAGCGCTGCGGCCAGGCCGTCGATGTCCTGCTCGTGCACGGCGATGCCGAGCTTCTCCTCGGCGACGAGGTCACCGAAGGAGTCACCGGCGGTCGTGACGATCGGCAGACGTGCCCACAGGTAGTCGAGGATGCGGGTGCGGAACGAGAACGTGGTCTCGAGGTGCTCGTAGTGCGTCGAGACGCCGGCGTCGGCCTCGAGCAGGTAGGCGCCGCGTTCCTCGTACGGGATCCACGCGTCGTTGAAGAACACGTTCTTGCCGGTCAGCCCGAGCGCGTCGGCCTCGGCACGGACCTTGGCGACGATGTCCATCTCGGGCACGTCCGGGTTCGGGTGCTGCACGCCCATGAAGAAGAGCTTGACGCTCGGCTTCTTCGCGGCGAGCCGGCCGATGGCGCGGACGAGCGTGATCGGGTCGAACCAGTCGTAGATGCCGCCGCCCCAGACGACGAGCTTGTCGTTCTTCCCGATGCCGGGGACGACGCCCTTGACCCGCTGCTGGTCGTGCACCGGCGGCGTCGACGACAGGCCGAACGGCACGACGCCGATCAGCGAGCGGAGGTCGGGATCGCGCGAGTACGTCCGGGCGTTCACACGACCCGAGCCGGCGAGCTGGCCGAGCCAGAACATGCGCTGCCGCTCGGAGGCGCAGATGAAGTAGTCGCCGAGTTCGAGCTGGTGGTTCAGGGTGTCCGACGCGTCGAGGATCTGCCGGTTCCACTGGTCGACGTCGTCGCTGCGGCCCTGCTCGAGCTGCTCGAGGTGCAGCGGGTCGTAGACGTCGACGACGAGGATCTTGCTCGTCGACTCGAGCACCGGGAACAGGCGGAGGGCGTGGCCCTGCACGATGATGACGTCGGCCCAGGCCTCGTGCTCGACCATCTGGCGCGGGTGGCGGTGCGGCACCGTGACGACCTCGTACGAGGGGTCGATCTGCGACGAGCGCGTGAGGCTGATGACCCGGACGTCGTGCTCGCCGGCGAGCTGCTTCGCCATCTGGGTCGCACGGATCGCCGGACCGGCCATCTTCTCGCCGATGGAGTCGCCCGTGATGATGAGGATCCGACGCCGGGTGCCGACCTCGAGCACGCCGAGGGAGTGCACGATCTTGTCGTAGCCGGCCAGGTAGTTCTCGATCGGGTACGCGGGCTCGTCGCGGTTGCCGAAGAGGCGCAGGAGCTCGCGGTCGCTGCGCACGCGGGTCGCCTGGATCTGCCGACGCGACTCGGTCATCGACGGCAGCTGCTCGACGAACTGGTCGACGCCGTAGATGCCCGCCATCGCCGTCTTCGGCACGGGGATCGTCGGGACGCTGTCGTCGCCGGGGTTGCGGAGGTCGAGCTCGGTCGAGTCGAGTTCGCCACGACCGACGGCGCGACGGACGACGAGCGCGAGCGACCCGGGCAGGGCCGCTGCGAGCTGCTCGTCACCGAGGTTCTTGTAGAGCGTGAAGAGGGCGTTCCGCTCGAGCAGGTAGGTCTCGCGGAAGTCGCCGAACTTGTTCATCGACGCGTGGTGCTTGTGGAACGCGACGGACTTCGGCTGGTACCGGAAGCGCCAGCCGAGCAGGTTGAGCCGCCAGCCGAGGTCGACGTCCTCGTAGAACATGAAGTAGCGGTCGTCGAAGCCGTCGAGCTGCTCGAAGAGCTCCGCACGGATGAACATCGCCGCGCCGGTGCCGAACAGCACGTCGGTCTCGGACTCCCAGCGCCCGGTGTCCGGCGAGCCCGCGAACGGCTTGTAACCCATGCCGTACCAGGTCATCGCGGCCTCGGTGAAGTCGACGTTGACGCCTTCCCAGTCGAGGACCTTCGACGCCACGGCGCCGATGTCCGCGCCGGACGCGAACGTCGCCATGGCCTCGCGCACCCAGCCGGTGTCGGGTCGGGCGTCGTTGTTGAGGAACGCCACGATCTCGCCGGAGGACTTCTCGACGCCGAGGTTGCAGCCGCCCGTGAAGCCGAGGTTCGCACCGGCGTCGACGAGCGTGAAGTCGAGCTCCGACGCCTTCAGCCGACCGAGGTGCTCGGGGCCGGAACCGTTCTCGACGACGATGACCTCGAGCCGGTCCTGCGGCCAGTCCTGCTTGCGGAGCTCCGCGATGCTCGTCAGGGTGTCGTCCGTGCCCTTGTAGTTCACGAGGATGACGGACACGACTCCCGGCTTGCGCTCTGTCACGCGGTTCCTCCAGCAGCTGCCGCGCACCTGGCGCGGGTCGACGGGTCGGCCGCGGGGTGCCGACGGCCGATGACACCCTACAAGGCGCGCGCCCGCGCTCCCCTGTGATCAGCGCCGATTCGTGCAGAATGGCTCGGTGACCGCGACCAGCATCCCGACCGCTCCCACGTCTTCCCCCCTCGCCGCGGACTACGCCGCGATCGCCGCGGGCGACCACGCCGAGGGGCCGCGCGGGACCGTCCGGTTCGCGGTGTCGACGGACGACCCGGCCGAGGGCAAGGGCGACCTCTACGTCGCGCTCGGGCTGGCCCGGGCGCTGCGGGACGCCGGGTGGGGGGTCGCGATGTGGCCGATCACCCGCTGGGCCGACCCGGTCCCGGACGACACCGCCGTCGTGGTCGTGATGATCGAGTCCTTCGTGCCGGGCCGGGTGCCGCCGTCCACCGCCCTCGTGGCGTGGGTGCGCAACTGGACGGCGAAGTGGGCGGCCCTGCCCTACCTCGACGAGTTCGAGGCGGTCTGGACGTCGTCGACCACCGCGCGCGACGCCGTCGCCGCGCACTACGACGGCCCGGTCGAGGTCGTGCCGATCGGCGTCGACCTCGAGCTCTTCACGACCGACCCGGGTACCCCGCGGAGCGACCGCGCGGTGGCGACCGTGAACTTCTGGGGCGTCCGCCGCCACGTGCAGGACGTCCTCGACGACGTCCGTCCGGCCGAGCCGATCGTCTGGTTCGCCGCGAACGCCGAGCACGTCGACCCGTCCCCCGGCGTCGAGCTGCGGCCGATGGTCCCCTACTTCGCGCTCCCCGAGGTCTACCGGTCGGCGGCCTTCGTCGTCGACGACGTCATCGCGCCGGCCGCCGAGTACGGCACGTTGAACTCCCGCCTCTACGAGTCGCTCGCGTCCGGGGCGCTCCCCGTGACGGACTGCGCGCTCGGACTCGACGAGCTCGGCCTCGGCGAGGTCCCCGTGTTCGACGACGCCGCGTCCCTCGAGCGGGCGCTCGCGATGCCCGCGGACGAGCGGACGGCGCTGGTCGAGCGGCTGCGCGCGGTCGTGGTCGAGCGACACTCCTTCGCGGCGCGTGCGGAGCAGGTGCGCCCGGTCCTCGAGGCGGCGATCGAGCACGCGCGGTCGCGGACCGGCAGCCGGTCCCCGTTCCTCCGCTGGGCGACGAACGAGCGCGAGGTCCTGCGGGTCGCCGAGCTCGAGCGCGACGTGCACCTGCAGGGCGTCCGCGACATCAACGAGCGGCTCGTCGTGGCCGAGCAGGCGGTGGCGTCGTTCGACGCCGCGCGTCGGCGTGCGGAGGAGGAGCGCGACACGATCGCCCTGCGGTACGACGAGCTCACCCGGTCGGCCGAGTACCGCCTGCTGCACCGCTTCGGCGGTCTGGCGCGCGCCGTGCGCCGCGGCACCGGACGCGGCTGAGCCGACCACGGACGAGACGGGAGGCGCCCCACCGGCTGGTGGGGCGCCTCCCGTCTCGCATCGTGGTCCGTCGGACCGTCAGCGCACTACTTCACCGTGATCGTCCGGCACAGCGTGGTGTTCGCTCCCGCGCCGGTGTTCATCGCGTAGACGCAGACCTGCGTGCTGCCCGCCTTGTAGCCGGACACGGTCGTCGAGAACGAGTGGTTCGCGCCGTACCCGCCGTAGGTGGTGGCGAGCGACGCCTTCGCCTCGTCCGCGGTGAGCGACTTCGCGCCGGCGCCGTTCACGTACACGTGCACCTGGATCGGGGACGCGGTGTCCGGGTCGATCGTCCAGCCGCGCACCTTGACCTGGCCGGCCGCGGGCGAGGACACCTCGTCGAGCAGCAGGACCGGGTTGCCGGAGGTCATCGCGACCGTGCTGCAGGCGCTGGCGTCCTTCCCGCCCCCGACGTTCGTCCCGACGACGCACACGGTGTGCTTGCCCGGGCCGATGCCGGTGAGGGTGGCCTGGAAGCCGTGCTTCGAGTAGTACCCGGGGTACGCCTTCGCCGCCGTGGCGCTGGCCTGGTCGGCCGTGCCGGTGGTGATCTTCTTGCCGTCGACCGTGTACGTCACGCCGATCGGCTGCACCGTGTCGGGGTCGACCGCGTAGCCGCTGACCTGCAGCGAGCCGAGCGTCGGCGACGAACCGGACTCGATCTTCACCTTGGGCGGGCCGGTCGGCGTCTGGAACGTCGTGCAGACGTTGCTGTTGCCGCCGGGTCCCACGTTGATCGCGATGATGCAGAGCTGGTGCTTCCCGGCCGGGACGCTGCTGCGGGTGAACAGGATCGCGTGGTCGTCACCGTAGCCGGGCAGTGCCTTGTCGAGGCCCGCCTTGGTCTGGTCGGCCGTGAACGAGGTCAGGGCCTTGCCGTCCAGGTACAGGTGGACGCGCAGCGGCGCGATCGTGTCCGGGTCGGCCGTCCAGCCGCGGATCTTGAGCTTGCCCGGAGCGGTCGACGATGCCTCGTCGATGACGATCCACGGCGAACCGCTCGCCTTCGTCACGGTCTTCGCCCCGAGCTGCGTCCACTTGCCCGTGGAGGTGTCCTTCGCCCACGTGCTGATCGTGTGCTTCCCGGCACCGATGCCGCTGATCGTCGCCGAGTAACCGTGCGCGTCGCCCCAGCCCGGGTAGATCTTCCCGACGTCGGTGCGCGAGGCGCTGGCGGTCCAGGCCTTCTTCGCCACGCCGTCCACGCGGAGCTGCACGGGGATCGAGGACTTCGTGTCCGGGTCGATCGCCCAGCCGCGGACGCTGAGCTCGTCCGCCGCGAGGGTGGCCTGGTCGAGCTTGCCGAACGGTGCCCCGGTCCGGACGGTCACCTGCTGGCAGCCGAGCAGTGCGTTGGCACCGGCGCCCTGGTTGATGCCGAACACGCAGACGTTGTGGCTGCCGCCGGAGATCCCGGTCAGGGTCGTCGAGAACCCGTGGCTGGTGTTGCCGGCGCCGAGCTGGCTGCCCAGGTCGGAACGCGCCCCGTCGGCCGTGATGGTCTTCTTGCCGACGCCGTCCACGTAGAACGCCACCCGGATCGGGCTCGTCGCGACGTCAGGGTCGTACGCCCAGCCGCCCACCGTGACCTGGCGGAACCCGGCGGTCGCGGAGTCGACGTGCCCGGCGGGCGAGCTGCCACCGGTGGGCGAGCCGAACCAGTCGGTGTACATGCGCCAGAAGTTCCGGTTGCCGTACGCCGAGCAGCCGTCACCCGTGCCGTAGAGGTTCGACATCGCGGCGGCGTTCGGGGTGTACGGCGTGTAGATGTACAGCCCGGCGGTCGCCTGGTTCTTGATGTAGACCGTCTTCCGACCGCACGCGGCGTTCGGGTTGTAGAGGATCGAGTTGTTGCGGCCGGCCTGGTACGCCCACGACGTCGGCGAGGCCTGGTAGCGCTTGAACTGCAGCGCGGCGGCGTACACCTGCTGGCCGAAGCCGTAGTACTTCGGGTCACACGGCGCGGTGTCCGGGCACGCGAAGCCGGTGGCGTGCAGGTACATGTAGCTCGTCGGGCTGTTCGTCGTGACGATGCCCTGCTCCTTCTGCAGGAGGACGAGCAGGACCTTCTGGCTGACGCCGCACGCGGCGCCGACCTGCGCGATGACCGTGGCCGCCGACTTCACGCCGCCGTTGATCGCGGAGCACCGACCGGACACGGCGGCGATGCCGCTCATGTTCTGCGAGAAGTTCTTGAGGCACGCCGGGCCGCCCGATGCCTGCTTGCAGTTCGGCGCGACGCTGTTGAGGAACGACTGCACGGACGACGAGCTCATCGCCGACCCGTTGTAGAAGTTCACGTCGCTGATGATGTTGCCCGGGTCGAAGGACGCGGCGGTCGCTGCCGAGGCGGACTCCGTCGTCGTCTGCTCGGACAGCACCGTGCCGAAGGTCAGGCCGCTCACGGCGACCGCGAGGGCGGCCACGAGGGCGAGGGACGACCGCAGCGGGCGTCGTCGCCCGTCGGTTCGGATGGATCGCATCACGGCACCTCCGCCGTCATCGGGTCGGACGTGGTCGACTGCGTGCCGACCCGGTAGTCGAGGGTGACGGACCAGGTGCCGCTGGACACCTGGGCCGCCGGGAAGGACACCTGCGCGCAGTTCACGGAGGACGCGCTCGCCTCCGCCGTGCTGGTCAGGGTCCGGGTGACACCGCTCTTCGTCGCGGTGAACGTGCACGTGCCCGACGTGTTCGTCGTGCCGGAGACGAGTCCACCGGCCTGGAGCGTCCGGCTGCCCGTGTCCCACCCGGCGTACGTGACGACGGCGGTGGCCGGGAAGTCCGACGGGTCGTCGTCGGGCTCGGTCGTCTGGCCGGAGCCCGGGAACGCCGAGGGGCTGTCGTCCGCGTCGTCGGAGCTGCTCGGCGACGGGGTCGACGAGGGGGCGGACGTCGCGGTCGCCGACGCGGTCGGAGTCGGTGCGGCGGACCGCGTGGGCGACGCGGTGGGGTCGTCGTCACTCGTGGCGGAACAACCCGCCGCGAGGAGACTGAGAACACCGACCACCGCGAACGCAGCGATCGGCCGTGACGCGAAGTGCATGCTGACGGGCCGTCCTGTGGATGTTGACAAGGGTCCGGGTTGCGTCAACGGTAACCCCAAAGTGAAGGTTGAGGGTTCAATCCGCGCACATTCACCCCCGCACGGGGGCGGACGACAGGTGTCGCCCGGTCCGCAGCGCGCACCGGCGTCCTGGGTGATGCGGTGAGTATGCTGTTCCGGTCCTGCCCCCACGAACGAAGAGACACATGGTCGATCAAGCCCGCATGGCCGCGCTCGCGAAGGAGCCCCTGGTCGTGGTCGGCGCTCCGACGAGTGCCATCCGAGGAACCTGGCGAGAACTGCGCGACGTCTTCCGGCAGCGCGAGATGCTCGGCATGCTCGTGCGCCGCGACCTCAAGGCGCGGTACAAGGACTCGGCGCTCGGGTTCGTGTGGACGCTGGTGCGCCCGCTGACCCAGCTCCTCATCTACTACTTCGTCATCGGCAAGGTGCTCGGCGCCGCGCACGGCATCGACAACTTCGCGATCTACGTCTTCACCGGACTCGGCGCGTACACGCTCTTCAGCGAGATCGTCGCGGGGTCGACCGGCTCGATCGTCGGGAACAGCGGCCTCATCAAGAAGGTCTACGTCCCGCGCGAGGTCTTCCCGCTCGCGAGCGTCGGGGCCGCCCTGGTGAACTACGCCATCCAGTTCGTCATCCTGATCGTGGCGACGCTGGTGCTCGGTGCGTTCCCGTTGCACGAGGGCCTGGTGTACCTGGTGCCGTCCCTCGCCGTGATCGTCGTCTACGGCGCGGCCATCGGGCTCGTCCTCTCCGCGCTCAACGTGTACCTGCGGGACGTGCAGTTCGTCATCGACGTCGGCCTGATGGTGCTGCTGTGGGGATCGCCGATCGTGTACTCGTACTCGATGGTCCTCAAGGAACTGCACGTCCAGTGGATCCTGACCGTCTACACGAACAACCCCCTCACGCTGTCCGTCCTCGGCATGCAGAACGCCATCTGGCTGCACGACCCGGCGAAGGTCGTCTACCCCGACCACCTCATGCTCCGACTCGGCATCGCGTTCGTCATCGGCCTGTTCTGCCTCATCGGCGCGCAGCGCGTGTTCTCGCGCCTGCAGGGCAACTTCGCGCAGGAGCTCTAGACCCATGGCCATCAGTACCCCCGTCGCACCCACCGCCCAGCAGCGCGGCGACGAGCGCCCCGACGTCATCGTCATCGACCACGTCCGGAAGCGCTTCACCGTCCGCAAGGACAACACCATCCGCGAGCGGATCGTCACGCTCGGCCGCGCCGGTCGCAAGCACCGCCAGGACTTCTGGGCGCTCGACGACGTCACCGTGTCGATCCAGGCCGGGACCACCGTCGGCCTCATCGGCCAGAACGGCTCCGGCAAGTCGACGCTGCTCAAGGCCATCGGCGGCATCATCCAGCCGACGTCCGGCACCGTCTCCCGCCGCGGGCGGCTGGCCGCGCTGCTCGAGCTCGGCGCCGGCTTCCACCCGGACCTGTCCGGCCGCGAGAACGTCTACCTCAACGCGGCGCTGCTCGGTCTGAGCCGCAAGGAGACCGAGGCGCGGTTCGACGACATCCTCGCGTTCTCCGGCATCGGCGACTTCATCGACACCCAGGTGAAGTTCTACAGCTCCGGCATGTACGTGCGACTCGCGTTCGCCGTGGCCGTGCACACCGACCCCGACGTGCTGCTCGTCGACGAGGTCCTCGCCGTCGGCGACGAGGCGTTCCAGCGCAAGTGCCTCGACCGCATCCGCTCGTTCCAGGAGCAGGGCAAGACGATCATCATCGTCACGCACTCGCTCAGCCAGGTGCAGGAGATGTGCGACCGGGTCGTGCTGCTCAACAAGGGCAAGGTCCTGCACGACGGGGACGCCGTCCAGGCGGTCAGCAAGTTCCGCGACGTGCTCGAGGAGCGCCGGTCCGGCGAGCTCAGCGCCGACGTCGCCGTGGGCCGCGGCACCGTCCTCGGGGCGACCGTCCACGCCGACGGCAAGGAGCACCGGGCACCCGTCACGCCCGGTGACGACCTCGTCGTGGACATGGAGTTCGAGCACCTCGACGGCGTCGCCGACTGGGAGGCCGCCGTCCAGATCAACAACACCGCCGGGCAGGTCGTCTACGGCACCACCACCGGCATCATGGGCGTCACGCTCCAGCCGCTGCACGGGCGCCGGAAGCTCCGCCTCCGGATCACGGACACGAACTTCGGCACCGGCAAGTACTTCATCAACGTGTCGATGATGGACTCCGCCGGGCGGCACCTGCACGACCTGCCGGAGTGCGACTCGTTCGAGGTCCCGTCGTTCGGCGACGCCGTCGGCAGCGTCTACGCGAAGCCCTCCATCGAGGAGCTCGGCTGACGCCCACCGACGGCGCCTCCCGCACCGCGGTCGTCGTCGTCAACTGGAACCGTGCGGACCTCACGACCCGGGCCGCCCGCGCCGTGCTCGACGACGGCGCGGCCGACCAGGTCATCGTGGTCGACAACGGGTCGTCGGACGACTCCGTCGCCGTGCTCCGCCGCGAGCTGCCCGAGACGACGGTGCTGGTCCGCGACACCAACGGCGGGTTCGCCGCGGGCGCGAACACGGGCATCCGGCACGCGGACGCCGACGTCGTCGTCCTCCTCAACAACGACGCCGAGCCGGCTCCGGGCTTCGTCGCAGCCCTCCGCGGCCACCTCGACGCCGCCCCTGCGGCCGTGGCGGCCGTGACGGGCCGCATCGTGCTCGCCGGGCGCTGGTCGCGCCTCCAGGCCGGTGCCCCGGCCCCCGCCGGACGGGCGCTGCGCGACCACACCGGCCACCTGTGGGTGCCCGACGCGGACGGCGAGGTCCGCCTCAACTCGACCGGCGTGCGGGTCGACCGCGACGGCAACGGCATGGACCGCGACTGGTTCGGCGCGCCCGACCAGGCGGCGGACCGCGACGTGTTCGGGTTCTCGGGCGGCGCCTCCGCGCTCCGGAAGGCCGCGCTCGACGACGTCGGACTCCTCGACGAGTCGCTGTTCATGTACTACGAGGACACCGAGCTCGCCTGGCGGCTCCGCCGCCGCGGGTGGCGCGTCGAGTACGCGGCCGACGCGGTCGTCGAGCACGACCACTCGGCGTCGTCCGGCGTGCAGAGCGACATGTTCGTCTTCCGCAACGCCCGCAACCGGCTGGTCGTCGCCCTGTGGCACGCGCCGTGGCCGACGGTCGTGCGGGCTGCGGTCCGGACGACCGCGCGCGGCCTGGTCGGACTGCGTTCCGGTCGCACCCGACGGGAGGCGCGGCTCGTCCTGGCAGCGCTGGCCGACGTGACGGGGCACCTCCCCGCGCACCTCGCGCGGCGGCTCCGTGAGACGCGGGTCGCGTCCGTCCCGCGGAGCGCCGTGGACCCGGACGCATGAGCGGAGCGGGCTATCCTGGGGACTCCCCCGTCGACGGTCCCGGCCGCGGCGTCCCCGGCCGGAAGGAACCTCGCGTGCCGCAGCTCACCGTCCTCATCGACGGGACCGCGGTACCGCGCAACCTCGGCGGTGTCGGACGCTACGTCGAGGGGGTCGCGTCGCACCTCACCGACCCGTCGCTCGACGTGCACCTCGTCGTCCGGCCCACGCACGCCGCGCACTTCCGCGACGTCGCACCGCACGTGACGCTGCACACGGCACCGGCGTGGACCGACTCCGTGCCGCTGCGCTTCCTCTGGGAGCAGACCGGGCTGCCGGCGCTCGGCAGGCGGATCGGCGCGGCGGTGCTGCACTCCCCGCACTACACGTTCCCGTTCTCGTGGCGTCGTGGGTCCGTGGTGACGCTGCACGACGCCACGTTCTTCTCGAACCCCGAGTGGCACTCCCGCCTGAAGCGCACGTTCTTCACCTGGTGGAGCCGCCGATCGCTCCGGACCCGTCCGGTCGTCATCGTGCCGAGCGCCGCCACCGCGACCGAGGCCGCACGCGTGGTGTCCGACATCCGTGCGGACGTCCGGGTCGCCCCGCTCGGGGTCGACCGGACCGTGTTCCACGAGCCGTCCACCGCCGAGGTCGAGGACGCCCGCATCGCCGCGACGCTCCCCGACGATGCGTCCTGGATCGCGTTCCTCGGCACGATCGAACCGCGCAAGAACGTCACCGCCCTGCTCGACGCCTACGCCGCGGTCCGCGACGCCCGCGCGGTCACGGGGTCGGACACGCCCTGGCTGGTGCTCGCCGGTGCCCGCGGCTGGGACGAGGCCGCGATCGCACGGCTCGACGCGCTGCAGGACGCCGACCACGTCATCGAGGCCGGGTACCTCCCGCTCGAGGACCTCTCCGGCTTCCTCGGCGGCGCGGAGTTCGTCGTGTACCCGTCCCTCGGCGAGGGCTTCGGCCTGCCGGTGGTCGAGGCGATGGCGACCGGCGCGTGCGTGCTCACCACCCGGAGGCTGTCGCTGCCGGAGGTCGGGGGTGACGCCGCCGTCTACACCGAGCCGTCAGCCTCTGCGCTGGGGGCGGCGATGGCCTCACTGCTCGACGACCCCGCGCTCGTCGCGTCGCACCGGGCGGCCGCACTCCGCCGGGCCTCCTCGTTCACGTGGGAGGCCACGGCCGCCGTGCACGTCGACGCGTACGCGGCCGTCGCTCGTGGCGGCTCCGGGGGTGTCCGATGACCCGGGTCGCGGTGCTCACCGTCACGTACAACACCGGTGAGACGATCCGGCCGTTCCTCGCGAGCATCGAGGCGGCGTCCAGTGAACCCGTGGCCGTGGTGATCGCGGACAACGGCTCGGCCGACCTCGACGCGCTGCGGGCGATCGGCGAGTCGTACGGCGCCGTCGTGGTGTCCTCCGGGGGCAACCGTGGCTACGGCGGCGGGATCGACGCGGCCCTCAGCGCGGTCGACGACGTGCTCCCCGACGTCCGGCCGGAGTTCCTGCTCGTCACGAACCCCGACGTCGTCCTCGGACCCGGTTCCGTCGACGAGCTGGTGGCCGCGGCCGACCGGCTGCCGTCCGGCGGGTCGTTCGGTCCGCGGATCCTCGACGAGCAGGGCGACACCTACCCCTCGGCGCGCCAGCTCCCGTCGCTCCGGACCGGCCTCGGCCACGCGGCGTTCTCGCGCTTCTGGCCGGCGAACCCCTGGAGCCAGCGGTACTGGTCCACCACCCAGGTCGTCGAGCGCGAGGCCGGCTGGCTGTCCGGCGCCTGCTTCCTCATCCGGACGTCGTTGTTCCGCGAGCTCGGAGGCTTCGACGAGTCCTACTTCATGTACTTCGAGGACGTCGACCTCGGGCAGCGCGTGGGGCTCGCCGGGCGGGCGAACGTGTACGTGCCGACCGCCGTGGTCACGCACACCGGGGCGCACTCGACCTCGTCGAACCGGCGCCGCATGGAGATCGAGCACCACCGGAGCGCCTACCGCTTCCTGTCGCGGAAGTACCGGGCGTGGTGGCTGTGGCCGCTGCGGGCGGTGCTGCGCGTGGGGCTCGCCGTCCGCGCGCGCTGGGTGACGCGCAAGTAGCGCGCGTGGCGCGGCGCGCGGCGCGCGGCGCGCGGCGCGCGGCGCGCGGCGCGGCGCCGCTGCGCTGCGCTGCGCACAACCAAAAGCACTGCGCGCCGTGCCTCCCCGCGGTTCGGCGCGGCTTTGGTTGTGCGGCGGCGCAGGCGCGCCCGCGTCGAACCACGAATCCGACGTCGAACCGGGCGCGCGGCCTGGTTCGACGTCGCGAACGTGGTTCGACGCCGCCGCGGCGGCGGCAGCGGCGCGGCGCACCGCGCGCGGGCGCGCGGCGCGGCGCCGCAGGCGCCCGCGCGGCGCGCCGCCGCAGGCGCGCCCCGCGCGGCGCGCTCAGCGCCGCAGGCGCGCGCGCTCGGCGCGCGCGGCGTCGAGCAGCACGCGGGCACGGGCATCGAAGGAGTGCTCGGCGGCGATGCGCGCGGCCACCTCGGCCCGCGAGGCCTCGGCGGGCCACGGGTACGCCGGGTCGAGCAGCGCCGCGAGGTCCTCCCGCGACCCCGCCACCGCCAGCGTCGGCACGTCGAGCACCTCGCCGAGCCCGACGACGGGGTCGGTCACGACGACTCCCCCGGCGGCCAGGACGTCGAGCACCCGGTTCGACACGAACCCCCCGGCGGCCATGTCCGGCCAGTGGTCGTTCAGCACGACACGGGCCGACGCGTAGGCACGGGCCACCTCGGCGCGGGACAACGACGGCGCCCCGAGGGACGACTCCGGCACGACGTCCTCCCACCCGGGCCCGTGCACGCGCAGGTCGGCACCGAGTGCGACCGCGTCCGCGACGACGGGGCGAGCGGCGCCGCGGGTGGAGCCGACGAAGACGACGCGGCCGGCGTCCGGCCCCGACGACACGCCCGGGTGGAACACCGCCGGGTCGGTCGCCTGCAGCAGCATCCCGACCGGCACGCCCGACCGCGCACTCGCCGCTGCGGCCCACGCCGGACCCGCGGCGAACGCCCGGTCGAACGACCGCAGTTCGGTGTCCGCGACGTCGTCCGGGTGGCTGATCACCCAGAGCAGGTTCACGGACGCCGGGTTCGGCGGCACCCGGTCGAGCCCCCGCACGACGAGCGTCACGTCGTCCGCGCCGTCGTCGTCCCGCACGTGGGCGTCCCGGCGGTCGACGCGGACCCGCTGTCCGAGCCGCTCGAGCGCGGCGGCCAGCTCGGCGGCGAAGTGCACGTCGCCCCACCCGTCACCCTCGGGTCCGGCGGGCGCGGCGATCTTCAGCGACCACGCGAGCTGCTCGGTGGCCGGCACCGTCGAGGCCACGGGCGTCACGGGCCGAGCACCCCACGGCGGCACCGGTGGCCCGGCCACGACCGAGCCGTTCCCGTCGACGGCGCGGTCACGCCACCCCGAGACGGCGTCGACGGTCGCCGCGTCGACGGTGCGCCCCGCCTCGTCCGAGCGCTCGAGCGCCCAGACGAGCGCGACGTCACGATCGGTGCGGTCCGCGACCGCGCGGCTCCAGGCCGACAGCGTGGTGCGTTCGTCCGGGAGGCACGGTGCCGGTACCAGCGCACGTCCGGGCATCGCCAGTGCGGGTTGGTCCGCGGCGAAGACGGTCGCAGCGGCTGCGGTGTCGCGTGCGGTGAGGATCGTCGACCGGAGTCCGTCGGCGCCGGGCACGACCGACGCGGTGTCGTCGCTCCAGGGCAGCGCCCCGGGCCGGAGGAGCCTGGCCCCGTGGCGTGCGGAACCGTCGGCGAGCCAGACCCGGGCCTGCGCCACACCGCGCGCACCGGCCTCGGCGAGCACCTGGAGGTCCTGGTCGGTGACGCCCACCGTCGAGTCCACCACGACGAGCACGCCGCGCACCCCACCGGCGACCCCGGCGTTCACGGCCGATCCGATGCCGTCGACGGGGTCCGGCCGCACCCACGGCACACCCCGGGGTGACGGCAGGACCGGGGAGGCGTCCGCGACGTAGGCCACGGCGCGGACGTCCACCTCGGGACCGAAGGCGGTCCGGGCAGCGGTGACCATCGCGGGCAACCGCTCGTGCCGGTCGGACCGGCTGACGAGGAGCACGGTGACGCCGGTCTGCCGGACCTGCGCCGGGCCGTCGAACCCGGCCACCCGCTCGGGCGGCGCCGCCGTCGCGGACGGGTGTCGCGCCTCCTGGACCGCATCGGGGCCGGAGGGCGTCGCGTCACGACGGCGGCGTCGACCGAACCAACCAGAGCCGGGCGCCACGGGGATGACTAGGCGGAGAGGAGGCGCTGGAGGTAGACGCCGTAGCCGCCCTTGACGAGCGGGGCGGCGAGGTCGGCGAGCTGTGCGTCGTCGATCCAGCCGTTGCGCCAGGCGATCTCCTCGATGCAGCCGATCTTGAAGCCCTGACGGTCCTCGATCACCTTGACGTACTCGGACGCCTGCATCATCGACTCGAACGTGCCGGTGTCGAGCCAGGCCGTGCCGCGGTCGAGGACCTGCACGCCGAGCTCGCCGGCGTCGAGGTAGCGCTCGTTCACGGTCGAGATCTCGAGCTCCCCGCGGGCGCTCGGCTCGATCGTCTTCGCGATCTCGATGACCTTGTTGTCGTAGAAGTACAGGCCGGGGACGGCGTAGTTCGACTTCGGCTCGGTCGGCTTCTCCTCGATGGAGACCGCGGTGAAGCTGTCGTCGAACTCGACGACGCCGTACGCCTTCGGGTCGGCCACGTGGTACGCGAAGATCGTCGCGCCCTCGACCTCGGTGTTCTTGCGGAGGTTCGTGCCGAGGCCCGTGCCGTGGAAGATGTTGTCGCCGAGGACCAGCGCGACGCTGTCGTCGCCGATGAAGTCCTCGCCGATGACGAAGGCCTGCGCGAGGCCGTCCGGGCTCGGCTGCACGGCGTACTGGATGTCCATGCCGAGGGCCGAGCCGTCGCCGAGGAGCGCGCGGAACTGGTCGTTGTACTCCGGCGTCGTGATGACCAGCACCTCGCGGATGCCGGCCATCATCAGCGTCGACAGCGGGTAGTAGACCATCGGCTTGTCGTAGATCGGCATGAGCTGCTTGCTGATGCCCTTGGTGATCGGCCAGAGACGGGTGCCGGAACCCCCGGCGAGGATGATGCCCTTCACGGGTGCGTCCTTTGCTTCGTTACTTCGTCGTACGGAGGGACTCGGTGTAGGCCAAGCACTCCTCGTAGGTGGGGAGCAGCCCTGCGGCGGCAGCCTGCTCGAGGGTCGGTGCGCTGGTGTCCTTCTCGGAGAGGACCGGCTCGCCGAGCCCGTCCGGCAGGGTGAGCCCCACGGTCGGGTCGAGGATCGTGATCCCCTTCTCGCGCTCCGGGTTGTAGTGCGCGCTGACCAGGTAGTTCACCGTCGACTGGTCCTCGAGCGCGACGATCGCGTGGCCGAGCCCCTCGGACAGGTACACCGCCTTGCGGTCGACGTCGTCGATGCGGACCGAGTCCCACTGCCCGAACGTCGGGGAGCCGACGCGGATGTCGACGATGTAGTCGATGAACGCCCCGCGGACGGCGGTGACGTACTTCGCCTGGCTCGGTGCGACGAGGGCGTAGTGGATGCCCCGTGCGACGCCGGCCGCCGAGATCGACATGTTCACCTGCCGCAGGTCGAGCGGGTGGCCGACCGTCTCCTCGAGGACGTCGGCCCGGTACGCCTCGAGGAATGCTCCTCGTGCGTCGCCGTGCTGGACGGGCGTGAACTCCCACGCGCCGGGGATCTTCAGTTCGCGGATCTGCACCGGGGAAGCCTAGCAAGGCGCGAGTTCGCATAGGCTGTCATGGTTCTGCGCACTGCCGACTCCCGAAACGAGACCAAGCGAGCCCGTGAAGCTATTCGTCCAGATCCCCTGCCTCAACGAGGAGAACACCCTCGCCAGCGTCATCGACTCGATCCCGAAGCAGATCGACGGCATCGACGAGATCGAGATCCTGGTCATCAACGACGGCAGCACCGACCGCACGGTCGAGGTCGCCAAGGAGCACGGTGTCCGGCACTTCGTGCACCACACCACGAACATGGGCCTCGCCCGGTCGTTCCGGGACGGCGTCGACTACGCGCTGCTCCACGGTGCCGACATCGTCGTGAACACCGACGGTGACAACCAGTACCCGCAGGCGCACATCGCCGAGCTGGTCCAGCCGATCCTCCGCAAGGAAGCCGAGATCGTGATCGGCGACCGCCAGACCCGGACGATCGAGCACTTCTCCGGGTTCAAGAAGCTCATGCAGCGCTTCGGCTCGTGGGTCGCCTCGCGCGCGGCGGGTCTCGACCTGCCGGACGCCGCGAGCGGGTTCCGCGCGTACTCGAAGTACTCGCTCATCCGCCTGAACATCGTGACGCGCTTCAGCTACTGCATGGAGACGATCGTGCAGGCCGGGTACAAGCGCCTGGCGATCGCGTCGATCCCGATCACGACGAACCCGAAGACGCGCGAGTCCCGCCTGTTCAAGAACATCTGGCAGCACATGTTCCAGTCCGGGTCGGCGATCGCCCGCGTGTACCTGATGTACCGCCCGATGGCGCTCTTCCTCTGGGTCGCGGCGATCCTCGGCGCGCTCGGGGCGTGGCCGCTCGTCCGGTACCTGGTGCTCCTCGCGATGCACACCGGCGGCAACCACCTGCAGTCGATCATCCTCGGGGTGGTCCTGCTCATCACCGCGGTGCTCAGCATCGTGATCGGCGTCGTCGCCGACCTCACCCGGCTCAACCGCACGCTGGCCGAGGAACAGCTCGACCTGCAGAAACTCCAGCGCTATGGCGACTGAGGTCACCGCCGCACTGCCGGTGACCCGGGGGGAACGACGCGCCGTCATCGCACTGACGGCTGCGTTCGCGCTGCTGCTCACGCTGTGGGCCTTCCTGACGCCGATGTTCGCGGCCCCGGACGAGGCAGCGCACTTCGACGCCGCCGAACAGCTCGCGCTCGACAAGGGGTGGCCGGCGCCGGGCGACATGGACCTCCTCAAGACGACGTACGTCGAGCAGGGGCAGTCCACGAACGTCGCCGCGGCGGACCGTGCGACCGTCGCGCAGCTCACGGCGGAGAACCCGGGCAACCACGACTTCGTCAACCAGATGTCGCAGCACCCGCCGACCTACTACGGCGTGGGTGCGGTCGTGCTCAAGGCGATCGGGTTCTTCCACCTGCGCTGGGACCTCGGCGTCATGGCCCTGCGCCTGATGGACGTCGTGATGCTGCTCCCGCTGCCGTTCCTGACGTGGGCGACCGTCCGGCGGGTCACCCGCTCCCCGCGCACCGCGATCGTGGGCGTCCTCGCCCTGTTCGCCGTGCCGCAGCTGGCGCAGATCGGCTCGTCCGTCACGAACGACGCGCCCGTCATCGTGCTCGGTGCCGTGATCTCGTGGCTCGCCGCCCGGGCCCTCACCGGCGACCACCGGTGGCGCATCGCCGTGTGGCTCGGGGTGGCCGTCGCCGCGGTCTGCTCGGTGAAGGGCACCGGGCTGCCGACGGTGCCGTTCGTCGCGATCGCCCTGCTCGTCGCCGGCCACGGGACCCTGTCGTGGGGCGCCCGCATCGGCCGGACCGCCGTCGCCGGCGCGATCGTCGCCGCGGCCGGCTCGTGGTGGTGGATCCGCAACCTGGTCCTCTTCGGCACGCTCCAGCCCGACGGCGTGAGCGCCGTCCGCCAGGACAAGCCGTGGGGCCGCGAGACGAGCGCCAACTTCGGCGAGTTCATGAACGTCGAGTGGGACCGCCTCACCTCGTCGTTCTGGGGGCAGTTCGGTGCGCTCCGCTACCCGATGACGCAGATCCTCACGGACTCCCTGACCGTCATCGCCCTTGCCGTGATCGTCGGGTGGGCGTTCCGTCGCACGGCGCAGCGCAGCACGGCGATCGTGCTGCTCGTCCTGCCGGCGCTGACGCTCGTGATCCAGCTGCAGAACAACTTCTCCTCGTACGACGACACGCAGCTCATCGCCGGCGCACAGGGCCGATACCTGTTCATCGGGCTCGTCCCGCTCATCGCCGTCAGCGCGATCGCGTGGCGGAACCTCGTGACGAGCGCACCGGAGCGCGGCCGTGTCGGTTCCTTCGCGCTCTGGGGTTTCCCCGTGATCGGGCTCTACGGCCTGACGGTCGCCTACCGCGGCTTCTACGAGAACACCCACCTGCAGGTCACGGTCGCCGGTCTCGGTCGACTCGTGAACCTGACGCCCGCCGGCCGGTACGGCTTCGTCGTGGTGCTGCTCCTCGCCGCCGTCGCGGTGGTCTGGGCGCTCGTCGAGGCCCGCCGGAACCTGCTGCTCCGGGACGCCCCGCTACACTCGTCCATCGATCCAACGTCACCGACTCCGAAAAGGAACCTGACCTCGTGAAGATCCTCGTCACCGGCGGAGCCGGCTTCATCGGCTCGAACTTCGTCCGTCGCACCCTGCAGGACGCGTACCCCGGACTCGAGGGCGCCGAGGTCGTCGTCTACGACGCCCTGACCTACTCGGGCAACCTCGAGAACCTCGCCCCCGTCGCGGACTCGCCGCGCTACACCTTCGTGCAGGGCGACATCCGCGACGCGGCGAAGCTCGACGAGGTCATCCCCGGCATCGACGCCATCGTGCACTTCGCCGCCGAGTCCCACGTCGACCGCTCGGTCCGCGACTCCGGCATCTTCGTCGAGACGAACGTCGTCGGCACCCAGCGGCTGCTCGACGCCGCGCTCCGGCACGGCACCGAGCGCTTCGTGCACGTCTCCACCGACGAGGTCTACGGCTCCATCAGCGAGGGCTCGTGGGACGAGGAGCGTCCGCTCGAGCCGAACTCGCCGTACTCGGCGTCGAAGGCCGGCAGCGACCTGCTCGCCCGCAGCTACCACCGCACGCACGGGCTGAACCTCTCGATCACGCGCTGCTCGAACAACTACGGGCCGTACCACTTCCCCGAGAAGGTCATCCCGCTGTTCGTCACGAACCTCATCGACGACAAGCACGTCCCGCTCTACGGCGAGGGCAACAACATCCGCGACTGGCTGCACGTCGACGACCACACCCGTGGCATCGCGCTGGTGCTCACCAAGGGCCGCGCGGGCGAGATCTACAACATCGGCGGCGGCACCGAGCTCACCAACAAGGAGCTCACCCAGCTGCTGCTCGACGCGACCGGCAAGGACTGGTCGTACGTCGACCGCGTCGCCGACCGCCTCGGCCACGACCTCCGCTACTCGGTCGACATCTCGAAGATCCAGGCGGAGCTCGGCTACGAGCCGCAGGTGCCGTTCGAGCAGGGTCTCGCCGACGTCGTCCAGTGGTACCGCGACAACCGCGCGTGGTGGGAGCCCCTCAAGGAGCGCGCGGCGCTCGCCTGAGCCCGGACGCCACGATGACCCGCACCCTGATCACCGGCGCCGCCGGCATGCTCGGTCGCGACCTGCAGCTCGCGCTGCACGGTCGTGACGTCACCGCGCTCGGTCGCGCCGACCTCGACATCACGGACCCCGACGCGGTCGACGCCGCCGTCGCCGGCCACGACGTCGTGATCAACTCGGCCGCGTACACCAAGGTCGACGACGCCGAGAGGCACGAGTCCGACGCCGCAGCGGTCAACGCGACGGGCCCGAGGCTCCTCGCCGAGGCGGCCGTCCGGCACGGCGCGAAGCTCGTGACGATCTCGACGGACTACGTGTTCGACGGCAACGGCACCGCGCCCTACGCCGAGGACGCCCCGACGGACCCGCTGAACGCCTACGGCCGGACCAAGGCCGAGGGCGAGGCACACGTCCGCCGGATCGCTCCGGACTCGTCGTACATCGTGCGGACCGCGTGGATCTACGGCGCGCACGGGCCGAACTTCGCGGCGACGATGCTCCGGCTCGCGCAGACGCACGACACGGTGTCCGTCGTGACCGACCAGGTCGGGCAGCCGACGTGGACGGGTGACCTCGCGGCGCGCATCGTCGAGCTCGTCGACGCGGACGCCCCGGCTGGCATCTACCACGGCACGAACTCCGGCCAGGGGTCCTGGTACGACTTCACCAAGGCGATCTTCGCCGAGAACGGGCTCGACCCGGACCGCGTCCTCCCGACCGACAGCGCCGCCTTCGTGCGTCCCGCTCCGCGTCCGGCGTACAGCGTGCTCGGGCACGACGGCTGGTCCCGCGCGGGCCTGGCGCCGATGCGCGACTGGCGCGAGGCGCTGCACGCGGCGACGGCCGCCGGGGTCTTCGCAGCGTGACGGCCTCGTCGACCTCGGCGACGCTCGTCGTCGGCTCCGGAGGCTTCCTCGGGCGCGCGGTCCGTCGTGCGGCGGCCGAGGCGGCACCGGGGACCGACGTCCGCGCGGCCTCGGTGCCCTGGGACGACCAGGACGCCGCGGTCGAGGCGCTCGTGACGGCGATCCGGGGCGTCCGCACGCCGGACTCCCCCTGGCGGGTCGTCTGGTGCGCCGGGACGGGGGTCGTCGCGACCGGTGCGGAGGTGTTCGAGGCCGAGCAGCAGCTCATCGGGCGGGTGCTCGAGACCCTCGCGGGCGACGAGGCCGCTCCGGGCACGCTCTTCTTCGCCTCCTCGGCGGGTGCCGTCTACGCGGGTTCCTCGCCGGCCCCCTTCGACGAGGACTCCGAGCCGGCTCCGCTCGCGCCGTACGGCCGGTCGAAGCTCGCGTCCGAAGCGCGGTTCCGCACCTGGGCCGAGTCGACCGGTGCGCGCCTGCTCGTCGGACGGTTCTCGAACCTGTACGGGCCCGGGGCGAACCTCGGCAAGGCGCAGGGGCTCGTGTCGCAGCTGGCGCTCGCGCACCTCGAGGGTCGTCCGTCGTCGATCTACGTCCCGACGGAGACCACGCGGGACTACCTCTACATCGACGACGCGGCGGCGATGGTGCTGGACGCGGTGGACACGACCGAACGGTCGACCGACGCCGGCACGGCCGTCACCAAGATCTTCGCCTCCGGCCGCAGCGCCACCATCACCGAGGTCGTCGCCGCGGTCGAGGACGCCTTCGGGGAACCCCTCGACGTCCGCCACGGTGCCGACCCCTCGGCGACCTACCAGGGCCTCGACCTCCGGTTCGGCTCCCGGGTGCTGCCGACCGTGGACGCCCGCGACTTCACCGACTTCGGCCAGGGCGTCCGCAACACCGTCGACGCCCTGCGTGCCGCCCGGATCTGAACGTCCCCGAAGCCGCGTCCGTTTCCGAGGATCGCACGACAACTCGTAGGATTCCGTCAGTGAGCACTGCAACCGAGGACCCCCGCGGACCCGCACACCGCGCCCGGGACACCACCCGCTGGGACATCCAGGGGCTCCGGGCGTTCGCAGTCCTCGCCGTCGTCGTCTACCACCTGTGGCCGAACCGGCTGCACGGCGGGTTCGTCGGCGTCGACGTCTTCTTCGTCATCTCGGGCTACCTCATCACCGGCCACCTGCTGCGCGAGCAGCTCTCCACCGGGCGGATCCGACTCGGGCAGTTCTGGTCCCGGCGGGCGAAGCGGCTGCTGCCCGGCGCGTTCCTGACGATCCTCGCGACGGGCGCCGCGGTGCTCCTCGTCGTCCCGAGCGCCCTCTGGTCGCAGTACGGCCGCGAGCTGATCGCCTCGACGGTCTACGCGCAGAACTGGGAGCTGGCGGCCAGTTCGGTCGACTACCTCGACGCCGACAACCAGGCCTCGCCGTTCCAGCACTTCTGGTCGCTCTCCGTCGAGGAGCAGTTCTACATCGCGCTGCCCCTCCTGCTGCTCCTGCTCACGCTCGTCGTGCGGAAGCGGGTCTCCCCCGTCACCACGGCTCGGATCCTGCTCGGCACGGTCGTCGTGGTCTCGCTCGTCTGGTGCATCGTGCAGACGAACACGAACCCCGGCGTCGCCTACTTCTCGACGGCCACCCGCGCGTGGGAGTTCGCGCTCGGCGGGCTCGCCGCGACCGTCGCGCTCCCCGCACCGCGCACGGTCGTGGCCCGGTCCGTCCGCTCGGGTGCCGCGATCGTCGGCGCGCTCGCGCTCCTCGCCTCGCTCGTCGTGATCACCCCGGCGACGCCGTTCCCCGGCATCGCCGCCGCGCTCCCGGTCGTCGGCGCGACCCTGATGGTGACGTTCGGTGCCGGCACGCTGTTCGAGCTCCTCGGCGCGGTCCGCCCCATCGCGTTCGTCGGGCGCATCTCGTACTCGCTGTACCTGTGGCACTGGCCGCTCGTCGTCATCGTGCCGATCTGGCTCGACCACCCGCTCGGCTGGAAGAGCAAGCTCGCGGTCCTGGTGGTCTCGCTCGTCCTCGCGGCGGTCACGACGGTGTGGTTCGAGGAGCCGCTCCGGTTCTCGGGTTGGGTGCGCACCCTGCGCCCGCGTCGCGTCGCCGTCCTCGGCGTCGTCTGCACCGTGGTCGTCGCGGCACTCGGCGTCTCGACGCTGACCGCCGTGCACGTCCAGGAGGTCCAGGCCGCGACCTTCACGAAGCGCCTGCAGGACGGCGAGGTCTCGTGCTTCGGGGCTGCGGCGCAGATCAGCGCAGCGAAGCCGTGCGTGGACCCGAAACTCGCCGACGTCCGTGTCCCGGCGCCGTCCGCCGCCAAGGAGGACGACCCGAACCCGTCACCCGACGAGCCGGACCCGAACATCAAGAAGTGCTGGAGCGGCCGCTTCGAGACCTGCGTGCTCGGCAAGACCACCGGCTACTCGAAGCACCTGCTCGTCATCGGCGACTCGCACAGCAACACCCTGCTCGGCGTCTACCGCGACCTGGCCGCGAAGAACGGCTGGCGGATCGACCTCGCCGGCATCGGTGGGTGCTACCTGACGACCGCGCACCAGCAGTCCCTGAGCCCGGCCTCGGGTCGCGGCTGCGACCGCTGGAAGCAGCAGGCGATCGCGTTCGTCGAGCAGCACCGGGACGCCGACGCCCTGATCGTCGCGCACTCGACGACCCAGATGCCGGTGGACGCCCCCGAGGGCCAGCAGCGCGACGACGCCACCCGCGCGGGTCTCCTCGACGCCTGGCAGCAGGCTGCGGGCGACGACCTCCCCGTGATCGCGGTCCGCGACAACCCGGTCCCCCGACGCGACGTCGTCGCGTGCGTGAGCCGGATGACCGGCCCGACCGACTCCTCCTGCGACAACCCGCGGTCCGTGGCCCTCGCCCAGACCGACTCGTCGGCCGAGGCGATGGCGGCGTTCACCGCCGCCGGAGGCACGGGCAGCGTGCTCGACCTGACGAAGTACTACTGCACGGACACCACCTGCCCGGCCGTGATCGGTGGCGTGCTCGTCTACCGCGACACGAGCCACATCACGGGTACCTGGGCGAAGTCGCTGGAGCCGTACATCGACCAGCAGCTCAAGCAGAAGCTCGCGTCGTTCTCACGGTGACCTGATGCGGTCCAGGAGGCGCGGTGCGGGCCCGGACCGTCCCTCCAGACACGGCCGTCACCCCGCTGGCGCGGTGCGCCGGTACCGGCTGGTGGGGCCCCCTCCTGACCCGCAGGGACGCGCGTCAGCGGCGCGCGGCCGCCAGCAGTCCGCGGTACCGGTCGCCGACGGCGTCCACGGTGTGCGCGGCCGCGGTCTCGGCCGCGGCACGGCCGAGCCGCTCGGCGAGCTCGGGGTCGGCGAGCAGGCGGTCCACGGCAGCAGCGAGCGCCACGGCGTCGCCGGGCTCGACGAGCAGGCCGTTCACGCCGCCCTCGATGACGTCGACGATGCCGGGCACGGCCGACGCGACGATCGCGCACCCGGCGGACATCGCCTCGAGCAGGGCGACGGGCAGGCCGTCGCGGTCGCCGTTCGCGGCGGGGACGGACGGGTAGAGCGCGATGCGGGCCTTGGCGTACTCCGACGCGAGGTCCTCCTTGCCGCGGGCGCCGAGGAACGTGACGGCGGACCCGGCCCGGGCCTCGAGCTGCGCGCGGAGCGGACCGTCGCCCACGACGGCGACCTCGGCCGGCTGCTCGGCCATCCGGTCGAGGGCGTCGAGCAGGACGATCGCGCCCTTCTTCTCGACGAGGCGGCCGACGAAGAGCACCCGGCCCGGGACGCGGGTCTCGCGCGCGACCGCGCGGGTGATCGGCTCGAGGTCGACGCCCATCGGCACGACGTGCACCTGGTCGTCGCGGGCGCCGAGCTTGCCGAGTTCGCGCGCCATGTCCGTGCTCATGCAGGTGACCGACGCGGCGCTGCGGATCACGGAGCGCTTGACCCGCTGGAGGACCGGGTTGCGCAGGGCGTACAGGTCGCCGCCCAGCGTGGTCACCACGCGCGGCAGGTCACCGAGCACGAGCTGGCCGACGGCACCCTGCGGGATGATCCAGTGCAGCAGGGCGACGTCGGGCTGCGAGCGCCGGCGTTCCCGGCGGAGCGCGGCGGCCATCGAGCCGAAGAAGAACGGGACCTGGAGCCAGCGGGACTTCTTCGCCTTGAGGTTGTCGACGATCGCGCCGTCCGCCAGGTCGCGCCACCGGGCCGGGAAGTACCCGTACCGACGGACCTCGACGTCACCGATCCGCTGGTGCGCGCGGGCGCCCTTCGTCATCGGGGCCACGACGACGACGCGGTACTCGTCCGAGAGGGCGGTCGCGAGGTCGAGGACGAAGCCGGGCGTGCCGTCGCCGGCCTCGGCCGGGAAGGTCGACGCGGCGACGAGGAGGGTCGGACGGGGATCCGGATCGGGTCGCATCCAGCGCGCTCCCTTAGAGTTGTCGGTCGATGGACGCACAACAGCCTACGGGGTCGGCCGCAGGGTCACCGGACCCGCTCGACACCTCCTCCGACGTCGCCACGGGCGCGGTGCCGACGACCGGTCGGCGCGCTCGCGTGCTGACCGTCGTGAAGTGGGCTGCAGCGGTCGTGGCCGTCGTGTTCCTGGTGTGGAGCATCGCGAAGCAGTGGGACGACATCGCCCGTGACTTCGTGCGGCTCGACGCCCTCACGGTGGTCGTCGGCATCGTCTTCACCATCGTCGCCCTCGTCGCGAACATGCTGTCCTGGCGCGCGATGATGGCCGCCAGCGGGTACCGGGTGCGCCTGGCCGCGGCGTCCTCGATCTTCTTCGTCGGGCAGCTCGGCAAGTACATCCCCGGCGGTGTGTGGTCGATCGCCGCCCAGGCCGAGCTCGGGCGTGCGCACGGCCTGCAGCGCACCGGCAGCGCGGTCGCGGCCCTCGCCTCGATGCTCGTCAGCATGGTCACGGCCGCGGTCGTCGGGATCGTCGCCGTCCTGCTCGCCTCGTCGACCGGGTTCGCGACCTTCTGGTGGCTCATCCCGGTGATCGTCGTCGGCCTGGTGTGCCTCACCCCGCCCGTGCTCGGTCGGCTCATCGCGATCGCCTTCCGGGTGCTCCGCCGCCCGCCGCAGGACACCACCCTGACCTGGTCCGGCACGGTCATGTCGCTCGTCTGGTCGCTCGTCATGTGGATCGCGTACGGCGTGCAGGCCACGGTCGTGCTCCGGGTCTTCGGCGCCGACTCCCCGACCCTGTTCCCGGTGGCCGTGGGCGCGTACGCCGTCGCCTGGCTCGTCGGCTTCATCGTGGTCATCGCCCCCGCCGGCATCGGCCCCCGCGAGGGCATCCTCGTGCTCCTGCTCGGCAGCGTCGCCGGGGGTTCCGCCCCGCTCGCGCTGGCCGTCATCAGCCGGGTGTTCATGACGATCGGCGACGTCGTGCTCGCCGGTGTCGGGGCCGCCCTCGCCGCCCGGCACCGCCGCGTGACCGCCGCCGCCACGCCCCGATCCGGCGCCCCGGTCCCTCCCCGCGCGGACTGATATGGTCGGCTTCCGGCCGCGCAGTGCGCACCACAGCACCACGAGGAGGCGCACCGCATGACAACACTCCACGTCGTCGTGGACCAGATCGTCGCCCCCGTCCCCGGCGGCATCGGTCGGTACGCCGAAGAACTGACACGGCACCTCATCGCGGGTGCCCCGGAGGGTACCGACGTCGCCGGGATCGTCTCGGCGGTCGGCAAGGACGAACTCGCGCACATCCGCACGCTGCTCCCCGGTCTCGGCGACCTCGACCGCCTGGCGCTCCCCCGCCGTGAGCTCTCGCTCGCGTGGCAGGGCGGCTTCGTCGGCGGCGTCGGACGCGGCATGGTGCACTCGCCGAGCGTGCTCGCGCCCCTCGTCAAGCACGACCGGTTCAGCGACCCGGGCCGGCAGACGGTGGTCACCGTGCACGACACCGTGCCGTGGACCCACCCCGAGACCCTCACGCCCCGCGGCGTCCACTTCCACCGGGCGATGGTGAAGCGTGCGTGGAAGCACGCCGACGCCGTCGTCGTGCCGACCCACGCGGTCGCGGCGACGCTGAACGGCATCCACCGCTTCGACGAACGGCTCCGGGTCATCGGCGGCGCGCCGAGCGGGCGGCTGCGGACCCCCGTCGACGCCGACCTCCGTGCCGAGCGCCTCGGCCTGCCGGGGCGCTACGTGCTCGCGGTCGGCACGCTCGAGCCCCGGAAGGGCCTGCAGTACCTGATCGAGGCGATGGCACACCCGGACGCCCCCGCCGACGTCCCGCTCGTGATCGCCGGCCCGGACGGCTGGGGCGACGTCGACGTGTACGGCACCGCGGAGCGCGCTGGACTGTCCCGCGACCGCGTGAAGGTGCTCGGCCGGATCGACGACCAGGACCTCGCCGTGGCGTACGACCGAGCGACGGTGTTCGTGTTCCCGAGCCTCGCCGAGGGGTTCGGGCTCCCCGTGATCGAGGCGATGAGCTTCGGCACGCCCGTCGTGCACTCGGACGACGACGCCGTGCGCGAGGTCGCCTCGGACGCCGGTGTGACGGTCGCCCGCGATCCCCGCGACTCCTACCCCGAACGACTGGCGCAGGCGGTCTACCAGGTCGTCAACGACCCGCTGCTCGCCGGGCAGCTGGCCGTCGCGGGTCCGGACCGGGCGCGCATGTACGACTGGAAGGACTCGGCCGCCGAGACCTGGCAGCTGCACGCCGACCTCTAGCGGTCGGTCCCCGCGCCCGGGGTACCGCCGGCTAGAGCGAGTCGCGCAGGCGCTGCGCCTTCTCCTCGACGAGCTGCTCGAGCCCCTCGGCGTACTCGCCGAGGCGCGCCGCGATCGCGGGGTCGGCCGAGCCGATGATGCGCGCGGCGAGGAGCCCGGCGTTCGCCGCTCCGTTGATCGCCATCGTCGCCACCGGGATGCCGGCGGGCATCTGCACGATCGACAGCAGCGAGTCGAGTCCGTCGAGGCGCGCGAGCTGCACGGGCACGCCGATCACCGGGAGCGTCGTCATCGAGGCCACCATGCCCGGCAGGTGCGCCGCCCCACCGGCGCCGGCGATGACCACGCGGATCCCCCGGGCAGCGGCGCCGCGGGCGAACCGCGTCATCTTGTCGGGGGTGCGGTGGGCGGACACGACGTCGGCCTCGAACGGGATGCCGAGCTCGGTCAGCATGTCCGCCGCGGCGCGCATCGTCGGCCAGTCGGAGTCCGACCCCATGATGATCGAGACGAGCGGCTGGACGGGGGCTGCGGTGTCGGTCACGCGACGAGCCTAGTCGAGCAGGGCGGACCGCCAGGCGTCCCCGTCGTCGCCGATCGTCCGTTCGTCGCGGACCCAGCGGGCGGCCACGGCGTCGGCGGACCCGGAGGCGACGGCGCTCCGGACCGCGTCGCGCCAGGCACCGACGTCGTCCGGCACGGCCACGACGCCGTGCCCGCGCGCGTCCCGGTAGGACGGCCGGTCGGAGACGACCGCGGGGAGCCCGAGCGCGGTGTACTCGAGCGCCTTGAGGTCGCTCTTCGCCCGGTTGAACTCCTCGTCCCGCAGCGGAGCGACGCCCGCGCGCCAGCGCTGCCGGTGGTCGACGAGCCAGCGGGCGAACGCCGGGTAGTGGCCGTCCGGCACCTCGACGCGGCGGTACCAGCCGGGATCGTCGGCGTCCTCGGTCACGCCGATCACCTCGAGGCGGATCGGCCCGCCGTCCGGTGCGGTCAGGTCGGTGAAGACGTCCCGGAGCAGCTCGAGGTCGGCGCCGTGGGTGAGCGTCCCCATGTAGAGCACTCGGTGCTCGTCGGCGGGGCGATCGTCGTCGGCCGCCGGCTCGCCCGGGGTCCAGATCGTCGGGTCCAAGGCGTTCCGGACCACCACGACCCGGTGCGCGAGCGGCCGCACGAGCGCTGCGAGCTCCTCGGTGCTGACGACCACGAGGTCGGCGCCGCGCACGAGGGCGTCGATCGAGGCCAGCCGGTCCGGGTCGTACTCGGCCCGGGCCAGACGGTCGCGGCCGGAGTCCGTGAAGAAGTCGTCGTCGACCTCGGCGGCGGTCCGGGTCCCCCGCTCGGCGGCTGCGGCCAGGAAGGGTGCCACGAGGTCCCGCGGCAGGGCGTCCCGCTGCACGAGGACGGCCCGGTAGTCGGTCGTGTCGGTCCCGTCGACGAACGCGGCGGGGTCGACCTGCCGGACCTCGGCCGCACCGGTGCGCGCGAGGTGCTCGGTGCGGCGGACGACCCGCACGTGCGCCGAGGCGGGATGCGCCCCACCGCCTCCGGCCACGACGTAGCCGAGGACCGGCAGGCGCACGGGTTCCGCGGCCGGGGCCGACCGCGCCCCGGTCAGGGAGCGACGGAGTCGACGGGCGGCACGGCGGACGAGATCACGCGGCATGCGCCCATCCTCCCGCGATCCGGTGGCGTCAGCGGACCGTGACGGTCGTGCACCCCATCGAGGTGTCCCCGCCCCGGCCGATCCCGACCGCCGTCAGGCACACGCTCCGCTTCCCGCTCGACACCGCCACGGTCGCCCGGAACCCGTGGTTCCGCCCGACCCGGTGTACCCGGTCGACGTCCGGCCGCGAGGCGTCCGCCGTGGCGGTCCCCACCACCTTCCCGCCGACCGTGACGCGCACGGTGACCGGCTTCGTGAGGTCGTCGCGGTCGAACGTCCACCCCGACACCGTCACGCGCCGCTTCGCGGCCGACGCGACCGAGTCCCGGTGCGCGGTCGGCGCGACGGACGGAGCGGTCCGAGCCGGAGCAGCCGTGGCGACCGGCGTCCCGAGCCGCGCGTTCGCCACGAGGGACTTCGCGAACGCGGACCACCACTTCCCCGCCGCCGGCCCGCCGTTGCACGTGCCGTCGCTCGCACCGGGGGTCTTCACCCACAGCAGCGCGTCGAGGGCCGAACCGTCCGACACGACCCGCGGCGAGGTGCCGAGCCCGGAGCCGGGACCGTTGCACCAGGTGCCGCGCCAGCCCTGGCCGTTCCGGGACGTGTCGATCACGTAGTGGGACCCGCCCGTGGCCGCGGAGACCTTCTCGGCGTAGGCCTGCTCCTGCGCGGTCGGGTAGTAGTTCGCGACGTTCGTGAAGAAGCCCCGCGCGCGCTGGACCCCGGCGCTGTTCAGCCGGGACGCCATCACCGCCGGCGGGACCCAGTTCGAGTTCCCCGCGTCGAGGTAGGCCGGCACGCCCGCCGCCGTGAAGGCAGCGACCTCGCGGGCGAGGATGCGGTACCGCTGGGCGTCGAGGGTCTCGCTGCACGCGCTGTTGCTGAGCATCGCGAGGGAGTCCGGCTCGACGATCACGGCCGCCCGGTGCCCGGCGACCCGGGCGACGATCTGGTCGACCCACGCGTCGTACGTCGCCTCGTCGAAGCCGCCGGCGGAGTACCCGCCGCAGTCACGCTGCGGGATGGCGTAGGTCACGAAGACCGCGGTCGTGCCGGCGCGCTCGGCACCCGCGATCGCGGCGTCGATCGTCCGCGTCAGGGTCGCCCCCTGCGTCCAGTCCCCGAGCCAGATCGCGACCGGGTACTGCGCGATGGTCTTCGCCGCGGCCGCGCCGATCGGGTCGGTCGTCGCGAGGGCGGTCGCCTGCTTCGCCGCCTCGCTCGTGTCGGAACGGTAGGGACCGGAGGCGTAGAGGGACGACGCAGCGGCCGCACGGATCGTGGCGGCGCTCGTCGCCGCGACGGCGGTGGTCGGCGTGAGCGCTCCCGCGGCGAGCGCCACGAAGGCGCTCACCGCTCCCGTGGTGGCGAACACACTGGCGCGGCGCATGACGTACTCCCTGTGGACGGTGGACCCTGTCCCGTCCATGGGAGCACGCCGACGCGCGGGGGTACACACGCCAGATCGGGTGCCACCCGAGCGGGTGTCCGCCCTTCTGCGGACCGTCCGAGCGCACCGTCCGCGCGGACCGCAGCCTCAGTCGTCGAAGTGGGCCGCTGCGGACCGGGCGCGGTACGTGACGTCGTCGAGGTCGTCGCCGATGACGGTCACGTGCCCGATCTTGCGACCCGGCCGGGGAGCCTTGCCGTAGAAGTGGTACTTGGCCTCGGGGAACGCCTCGAGCGCGCCCGGGTACCGCGCCGCGAGGTCGCCGTCCGCCGGACCGCCGAGCACGTTGATCATGACCGCGGCCGGGGCGAACGACCCGGTGGCACCGAGCGGCAGGTCGAGCACGGCACGCAGGTGCTGCTCGAACTGGCTCGTCGTGGCGCCGTCGATCGTCCAGTGGCCGGTGTTGTGCGGGCGCATGGCGAGTTCGTTGATCAGGATGCGCTCGTCGTCGGTCTGGAACAGCTCCACCGCGAGGACACCCGTGACGCCGAGCTCCGTCGCGATCCGCACGGCGATGTCCTCGGCCATGTCGGCGATGCGTCCGGCGCTGTCGGGGGCGGGGGCGAAGACCTCGGCGCAGACGCCGCCGCGCTGCACGGTCTCGACGAGCGGCCAGGCGACGACCTCGCCGGAGGGGCGTCGGGCGACGGACTGGGCGAGCTCGCGGGTGAACGGCACGAGTTGCTCGACGAGGAGCGCCTGCTGGCCGCCGGCCTCGGCGACGGCGATGAACCAGTCGGCGACGTCGGCCGGGTCGGTGACCACTCGGACGCCCTTGCCGTCGTACCCGCCACGGGCGGTCTTCACGACGGCACGTCCACCGTGGTCGTCGAGGAACGCCTGCAGCTCGTCGGGGTCGTGCACGGCGGCCCAGTCCGGCACCGGCAGCCCGAGCTCGGACAGGCGCGTGCGCATGGTGATCTTGTCCTGCGCGACGGCGAGCGGCTCCGGGCCGGGGTGCACGGCGACGCCGGCGTCGACGAGCGCACGGAGGACGTCCTGCGGCACGTGCTCGTGGTCGAAGGTGACGACGTCGACGTCCCGTGCGAAGGCGAGCACGGTCGCGGCGTCGTGGTAGTCCCCCTCGGCGGTGGACGCGATCGCGGCCGACATGCCCGGGCCCTCGGCCAGCACCCGGATGTCGAGACCGAGCTCGACCGCGGCCGGCACCATCATCCGTGCCAGCTGTCCCCCACCGATGACCCCGACGCGCAACGCCATGCTGTGTGTTCCTTCCGTCGTTCACACCGTCCGGCGAGAACGCGCTGTCTAGAATCGCTGTTCGGGTCGCCGTCCTGTGCGACCTGCGGGTCGGCCCTCGTGAGCACGACCAGCGACAACTCTACGGACCCGGGAGAGACCGTGCGGCGACTGGTGGCCCAACTGGCACGCTTCGGCGTCGTCGGCGCGGTGGGGTTCGTCGTCGACACGGGCATCTTCAACGTGCTGCGGGCGACGGTGCTCAGCCCGGACGAGGTCCACTCCGGGCCGTTCTGGGCGAAGGTCGTCTCGACGATCGTGGCCATCTTCGTCAACTGGATGGGCAACCGCTACTGGACCTTCCGCGAGCAGCGGCGGGCGGTGGCCACGCGTGAGGGCATCGAGTTCGTCGTCGTGTCGCTCGGCGGCATGGTCATCTCGCTCGGCTGCCTGGGCATCTCGCACTACGTGCTCGGGCTGACCTCGGCCTTGGCGGACAACATCTCGGGCAACGTGATCGGACTCGTGCTCGGCACGGTGTTCCGCTTCTGGCTCTACAAGGTGTGGGTGTACCACCCCGAGCGCGGGCACGACCGGGCCGTACCCGCCGCCGAGACGACTGGTTCCACCGCCGGTTCCGAGGTCGTGGGCCAGTAGGCTCGACGCGCCACCGACACAGGTGGCGTCGCCGACCCCGGGAGTCCGCTCGATGCAGTCCGAACCGCACCCCGTCGTCTCGCGGAGCGAGGGGCTGTGGGTCGCCGTCCTGACGGCGGTGTTCGGGCTCTGGCTGGTGCTCTGGGCGATCGTCGTGCCGGCGTTCCAGGCACCGGACGAGCCCGCACACCTCGACGCCGCCGTGCACGTCGCCACCGGGTCCGGTTGGCCGGCACCGGGGACGTTGCACGTGTCGAACGCCGTGCAGGCCGCACAGCGGGAACAGGTCGCCGGGGACTCCTCGACGTGGTCGACCGTGAGCGAGCTGCTCGCGGCGCACCCCGGCGACTCCACGACGGTCGACCAGATGACGCAGCACCCGCCGACGGCCTACGTGGTGGACGCCGTCGTGCTCCGCGTGCTGCACTACGGCTCGCTCCGCTGGGACCACGCCCTCGTCGCGCTCCGGCTCGTGGACGCGCTGCTCGTGACGCCGCTCGCGCTCCTCGCGTGGGCATCGGTCCGGCGGGTCACCCGGTCGCCGCGGGCGGGCCTGATGGGCGCACTCGCGCTGTTCGCGACGCCGCAGCTGGCGTCGATCGGGGCCTCCGTGACGAACGACGCCCTGACGTTCCTGCTCGGCGGCGTCGTGGTGTGGCTCGCGACGCGGCTCCTCACCGGGGACCTGCGGCGCCGGACGCTCGTCGGGCTCGGGGTCGCGCTCGGGCTGCTCGTCTGGACGAAGGGCACGGGGCTCCCGGCGGTGCCGTTCGTCGCGGTCGTGGCCCTCGTCGCCGGTGCGGGTGTCGTCCCGTTCCGCCGTCGCGTCCTCCGCGCCGCCGTCGCCCTCGGCGTGGCCGCGGTGATCGGCGCCTGGTGGTGGCTGCGCAACCTCTGGCTGTTCCGCACCCTGCAGCCGGACGGCTACGCCGCGATCCGACCGGACCGCCCGTTCCCCGACGACCAGGGGCCATCGGTGTGGCACTTCCTCGACGTCAGCTGGGGCACCCTCGCCCGGACCTTCTGGGGCTCCCCGGGGCAGCGCGCGCAGGTGAGCATCGGCGACCTCCTCACGGCGGTCCTGACGCTCGTCGCGCTCGTCGTGCTCGTCGGCTGGGCGTTCCGCCGTGGCCGGACCCGGCGCACCGCCTGGACACTCGCGGTGTTCCCCGCGCTCCTGCTGCTCCTGCAGACCGCGAGCAGCGCGAAGGCCTACCTCGACACGACCGAGGTCGCGGGCACGCAGGGCCGCTACCTGTTCCCGGCGTTGCTCTGCCTCGTCGTGCTGAGCGCCGTGGCGTGGCGGCGGCTGCCCCTGCCCGGGCGCGGGACGGCCGTGCTGCCCCGGGTGCTGGCCGTGGCGCTCCCGGCCGTCGGGCTCTGGGGCCTCGCGGTCGCCGCCGGGTGGTTCTGGAACGCCGCGACCGGACCGCTCTCGGCCGCGAGCATCGCCCGCTACGAGTCGTGGGGCCCGGTGCCGTTCGCCGTGGTCGCCGTCGTCGCGGTGCTCGTCGCGGTCGGGCTGACCGGCGGCGTGCTGCGGGTGTGGGTCGCCCCGACCCGCAGCACGCCGACCGAGGTCAGTTCCCCGACACCTTGACGACGTCGACCCGGCAGGCCTGGACCGGCGCGGACCGGATGTCCTGGCACGTCTGCTCGACGGTGAAGCTGTCCTCGAGCGTGCCGATCGCCGAGTAGTCCCGGTCCTTCGGGATGAGGGCGTTCGTGTAGTTCAGGAAGTACTGCACGCCCGACTTCTTGAGCAGTGCGACGAACGACGGGTCCTGGTAGTCGTACTCCTGGCCCGGTTCGCCGTACATCTGCGTGCCCGTGCGGAACGCGACGAGCGTGGCGTCCCGGGTGTTCGTCCCGAGGATCGTGCTGCCGGCGGGCAGCGTGTGGTTGGCCAGCAGCAGGTCCGAGAGCGGTTCGTCCGGGGTGATGACGCCGCCGAACACCTGCCCGACGGGGATGCCCGACGGGCGCGTGCCCATCGTCGAGAAGGGCGCCTTCACACCGTTGACGTTCTGGCTGTACGCGGCGACGACCAGGACGGCGCACGCGGCCACGGCGACGACCTGCCGCACACGACGTCCCCGACGAGCCGCCCGCCAGAACGCGGGCAGGAGTGCCCCGGCGATCAGGACCGACCCGATGAAGAGCGGGAGGTAGTAGCGCGCGTTGCCGCCCTGCGTGTCCACCGTCGCGATCCCCGCGTAGCCGAGCAGGTACACCCCGGAGAAGATGCCGACGATGCTCGCGAAGACGAACCGGCGGTAGTGCACGACGCCCGCCACGACCGCGCCGACGAAGACGACGCCGATCGCGAGCGCGAACGGTGCGAACGACCCGATGCGGTTGAAGTAGTAGGGCAACGCCTCGAGTCGCTGCTCGACGTAGTACCGAACCTTGCCGACGAGGGTCGTGGTGTGGCTCTCGGCCGGAGCGGCCTCGGCGCCCGGCTGCGGCACCGCGGGAAGCGTGCGCTCGGCCTCGAGGATCCCGGCGTCGTAGATCGACGGCGTCCGGTCCTCGTTCGGCGACACCGCGCGGGCGTTCGGCGGCGTCGCGATGCGGTACTCGTCGCCGTCGGTGCTCGACGTGTCGCTGAACTTGCCCGAGACGTTCACGGTCAGCGACGAGCCGACCTCGATGCCGCCGAACTTCACCGACAGGGCGATGACCCACGGCGCGGAGACGAGGACCACGGCGACGAGGGCGACGACGGGCAGCAGGACGGACCGACGCTCACGGGCCTCGGGGCGGTCCTGGAACCAGCGGACGACGGCCCACACCGGCACCACCACGAGGAACACCGGGACGAGGAACGCCTTCGTGAAGTACCCGAACGCGCACACGGCGCCGAGCAGCACCGCGGTGAGCACGATCCGTCGCACCGAGCCGTGCCAGGCGCGGTCGGCAGCGAGCAGGGCCCAGAGGAACCCGAGGCACCACACGAGCACGAGGGTGTCCGGGGTCTGCAGGCTGACGTTCGCCATCAGGAGCGGAGCCGTCGCGGCGATCGACCACGCGGCGGTCCAGCCGTTGCCGGTCGTCCGGAGCAGCAGCCACGCCCCCATCGCCATCACGGCGACGCAGGACAGCGTGTTCACGATCGCGAAGGCCGTGGTCTGCCCGACGCCGACGGCGATGAACGGCGCCATCAGCCAGGACACCATCGGCGACCAGTAGCCGTTCACGGCGTCCGCCCAGTGCCACTCGGCGTACTGCTTCGCGATCGACATGTACGAGATGCCGTCGATGTTCGTCATCTCGAGCCGCGTGCGGAACGCGATCACGGCGACGAGCAGTGAGGCGACGAGGAGCAGTGCACCGTTCGCGAGCAGGGACACCCGCGACGGGCGCCGTCCCTCGTGGAAGGCCCCGAAGCGGCGTCGGTGCTCCACGGGAGCGTCGACGACCGGGTCCTCGGTCGTCACGGCGTCGTCGATCGTCATGCTGCTCCCCCGCGCGGTGTTCAGCGGCCCATGCCGCGGTAGGTGAAGCCGGCAGCCGTCCAGGCGTCGCGGTCGAGGCAGTTGCGCCCGTCGATCACGACGGGCGTCGCCACGAGCGAGGCGGCCACGGCCGGGTCGAGCTCGCGGAACTCGGTCCACTCGGTGAGGACGAGCACGAGGTCGGCGTCACGCAGGGCATCGGTCGCGCTCTCGGTGTAGTCGAGCTCGGGGTGCACGCGGCGCGCCGTGACGACGGCTTCCGGGTCGTACGCGGCGACCGAGGCACCGAGGCCCAGCAGCCGGGCGGCGATGTCGAGTGCCGGCGAGTCACGGACGTCGTCGGAGTTCGGCTTGAAGGCCAGGCCGAGCACGGCGACGCGCTTGCCCGCGACGACCCCGCCGAGGAGCTCCTGCGCGAGCTCGACGACGTGCGCGCGGCGACGGAGGTTCGTGGCGTCGACGTCGGCCAGGAAGGCCAGGGACTCCCCGACGCCGAGCTCGTCCGCCCGCGCCTGGAACGCCCGGATGTCCTTCGGCAGGCAGCCGCCGCCGAAGCCGAGGCCGGCGTTGAGGAACTTGCGGCCGATGCGGGCGTCGTGGCCGATCGCGTCGGCGAGCGCCGTGACGTCGGCACCGGCGACCTCGGCGATCTCCGCCATCGAGTTGATGAACGAGATCTTCGTCGCGAGGAACGCGTTCGCGCTGATCTTCACGAGCTCGGCCGTGGGCAGGTTGACCACGAGCCGGGGCGTGCCGCTCGCCAGGGCCTCGGCGTAGACCTCGTCGAGGGCCTCGACCGCGGCCTGTCCGGCGTCGCCGTCGGGCACGCCGTAGACGAAGCGGTCCGGGCTGATCGTGTCCTGCACCGCGAAGCCCTCGCGGAGGAACTCGGGGTTCCAGACGAGCGTCGCACCCGGGACCGCCTCGGACACCTCGGCTGCGAGGCGCGCGGCCGTGCCGACGGGGACCGTCGACTTGCCGACGACGATCTCGCCGGCGGCGAGGTGCGGGGTGAGCGCGGCGACGGCGGCGTCGACGTACGTGAGGTCTGCGGCACCGGTCGGCCCCTGCGGCGTGCCGACGGCGAGGAAGTGCACGCGCGCACCGGCGACCTCGGCCATGTCGGTGGTGAAGCGGATGCGGCCGGAGGCCAGCGCCGACCGCAGGATCTCGGGGAGACCGGGCTCGAAGAAGGGAGCCTCACCCGCGGCGAGCCGCTCGATCTTGACCGGGTCGACGTCGACTGCGACGACTTCGTGCCCGAGCTTGGCCATGGAGGCGGCGTGCACGGCACCGAGGTAACCGCAGCCGATGACAGAGATACGCACGGGAAGACGGTACCGGAACCTCGGCGCGGTTCTCGTCCGCACCGCCCGCTGTCGAGACATCGTCAGGGTCTGACGTCGCCCCATCGGGGTCGATCCGCCCCGCCGACGATCTCGTCCCAGTCGGGTTCGCGGTGCCGTCGCCGGGCCTCGTGCGCCTCGACGAGGTCGTGCAGGACCGCCACGACGAGGTCCGCGTGCGGCACGTCGCCGAGCACCAGGGCCGGCTCGTCGCCGGGGAACACGAGGACGTCGCCGGACCGGAAGACCCCCTGCAGGCCGCGGCGACGCACCGTCACGTCGTAGCCCCGCGAGTGCAGGAGCTCCCGCCGGGTGCGCGTGCCGAGTCCGTGCACCACGACGAGGCGCCTGGTGGTCACCACGTAGCGCTGCGACATCCAGCGGAACAGCGGCATCGCGCCACCGAGGAACACGAGGAGCACCACGAGACCGGCGACGACGGCGTTCAGCCAGGCGAGCTGTGCCCGGAACACCCCGAAGCCGAACCCGCCGGCGAGCATGACGAGCACCACGAACACCGCGGGGCGCACGAGCCGGCGAGCGTGCGGGCGCAGCCGCGCGACCACGCGTTCGGGCGGCGGCTCGTCGGTCATGCCGTCATGCATACCGCAGGTGGGTGACGTCCCCCACGGCGACGCCCCTGGAGACGCCCGCTCGATCCCGGATCGTGATCCGGCCGTCGTCGTCGATGCCGGTCGCGTCCCCCTCCGAGGTGGTGCCGTCCGGCAGCTCGAGGCGCACCCGCTGCCCGATCGTGCCGCAGGCCGACCGGACGTGGGACCGGACCCCGTCCGCGGCCGCACCGCCGGCGACCAGGGCGACCACGGCCTCCTGGACCGCGCGGAGGAACGCGGACAGCACACGGTCGGCGAGGTCCGGTGCCGAGCCCGTCGCGCCGGCGACCGCGAGCGAGGTCGCCGTCGGCGTCGGCAGCCGGTCGGCGGGGATGGTCAGGTTCACGCCGGCGCCGACGACGACGCTGCCGTCGGCGGCGACCTGGCAGAGGATGCCGCAGACCTTGCGGCCGTCGATCTGGACGTCGTTGGGCCACTTCACCGCGACACGCTCCGGACCGTGCAGCACGGCGACGATCGCGTCGCGCATCGCGGCGCCGGCGACGAGCGGCAGCCATCCGCGGTCGCGGTCGTCGAGGTCCGCGCGGACGAGCACGCTCGCCGCGAGCGTCTGGCCGGCGGGCGCCGACCAGGTCCGGTCGAGGCGGCCGCGACCCGCGGTCTGGTCGAGCGTCGCCACGACGCTGCCGTGCGGCTGCGTCGTCGCGAGGGCGAGCAGGTCGGCGTTCGTCGACCCGGTCGTCACCGGCTCGGTGAGCACCGCGCCCGCGGCCTCGACGACGGTTCGGCTCAGCGGGAACGTCGACGACGCAGGTGTGGACATGCAGCAAATCTACGGGCAGGAACCGTGGGGGTCCTCCAACCGACCCCGCCGTCGCCGCCGGTAGGGTGAGCGGGTGACCCCAGGAGACACCCCCGATCTCTCGACGACGGCCGGCCGGCTCGCCGACCTCCGCGAGCGGTACCACGAAGCAGTGACCGCCGCGGGCGAGGCCGCCATCGCGAAGCAGCACGCCAAGGGCAAGACCACGGCGCGCGAACGCATCGAGCAGCTGCTCGACGAGAACTCCTTCGTGGAGCTCGACGAGTTCGTCCGCCACCGCACCCACGCCTTCGGCATGGAGTCGAAGCGGCCCTACGGCGACGCGGTCGTCACCGGCTTCGGCACCATCCACGGCCGCAACGTCGCCGTGTACGCGCAGGACTTCACCGTCTTCGGCGGCTCCCTCGGCGAGGTCGCCGGCGAGAAGATCATCAAGGTGATGGAGCACGCGCTGAAGACCGGCGTGCCGATCATCGGCATCCTCGACTCCGGCGGCGCCCGCATCCAGGAAGGCGTCGTCGCCCTCGGCAAGTACGGCGAGATCTTCCGCCTCAACACCCAGGCCTCCGGCGTCATCCCGCAGATCTCGATCGTGATGGGCCCGGCAGCGGGCGGTGCGGTGTACTCCCCCGCCCTCACCGACTTCGTGATCATGGTCGACAAGACCAGCCACATGTTCGTCACCGGGCCCGACGTCATCAAGACCGTCACCGGCGAGGACGTCGGCTTCGAGGAGCTCGGCGGCGCGCAGACGCACAACGCGATCTCCGGTGTCGCGCACTACCTCGCCGAGGACGAGTCCGACGCGCTCGACTACGCCCGCTCGCTCATCGGCTTCCTGCCGGACAACAACCTGTCCGACGCGCCGGCCTACGACGTCGCGCCCGAGCTCGAGACGACCGACGCAGACCGCGAGCTCGACGTGGTCATCCCGGACTCCACGAACCAGCCGTACGACGTGACGACGATCATCGAGCACATCGTCGACGACGGCGAGTTCCTCGAGGTCCAGCCGCTCTTCGCGCCGAACATCCTCATCGGCTTCGGTCGGGTCGAGGGCCGCACGGTCGGCATCATCGCGAACCAGCCGCAGGCGATGGCCGGCACGCTGAACATCGACGCCGGCGAGAAGGCCGCGCGCTTCGTCCGGTTCTGCGACGCGTTCGGCATCCCGATCCTCACCCTCGTCGACGTGCCCGGCTACCTGCCCGGCACCGACCAGGAGTGGACCGGTGTCATCCGCCGCGGCGCCAAGCTCCTCTACGCCTACGCCGAGGCCACCGTGCCGCTCGTCACCGTCATCACCCGCAAGGCGTACGGCGGCGCGTACATCGTCATGGGCTCGAAGCAGCTCGGTGCGGACATCAACCTCGCGTGGCCGACCGCCGAGATCGCCGTGATGGGTGGCCAGGGCGCCGTCAACATCCTGTACCGCGCCGAGATCAAGCGCGCCGAGGAGTCCGGCGAGGACGTCGCGGCCGTCCGCGCGAAGCTCGCGAACGAGTACACGTACAACGTCGCGTCCCCGTACCTCGCCGCCGAGCGCGGCGAGCTCGACGGGATCATCCAGCCGCACGCGACGCGCGTCTCGGTCGTCAAGGCGCTGCGGGCCCTCCGGGGCAAGCGCGCGACGCTGCCGCCCAAGAAGCACGGGAACATCCCGCTGTGACGGGCGCACGCTGATGGGCCGCCACGCAGCCGTGGTCCCCGCGGTCCCCGTCGACCAGGCGGTCGCGGCGGCCGCCGACGTCCGTGTCGTCTCCGGCGAGCCCACGCCGGAGGAGCTCGCCGCCGTCATCGCCGTCCTGCAGCGTCAGGCGGACGAGGCGGCGTCGCTCGGCCGTCCCGAGGTCACCGTGTCGCCGCGCTCGGGGTGGGACGTGTCCGCCCGGGGCCTCCGCCGACCGCTCGAGCACGGTGCCGGCGCCTGGAGCCGATCGCTCCGCTGAGCCGCTCCGGGGGCTTGCGCGTGCCGCACGGTGCGGGCGACCATGTACCCCTGGGTACCGGGCGGTCTCGGTGCCCCGACCGCAGGATTCCCGGTCGGTCTCCCCGCAGACGGGGGACAGCAGGGGCCGAGGGCGGCGGAAATGGCCGATTTTGTCCCCCATAATGACGACTGACAGAGCGTTCGGCTGCGGGCATAGTAGTTCGTGTTCGGTGTCCTTCAACGAAGAACATCGCAGGTCGGTGGCCGACTAGGGTACGAAGCCACCTACCAGCTACGAGTCAGGGCGATATTCGGGTTGTCGCTCAGACTCGGGTCGTGAACGGGCCGGTCGGTATCCGACCGGCCCGTTCCCCGTTTCCGGGCGCTGTGGTCCGCGCGGGCGCCGACGACGTTCGGTGTCGGTCCGCCTCAGACGGTCTCGTGCCGCGGGATCTCGAGCCACACGACGACGGACTCGTCCTCGTCGCCGTCCTCGTCGTCCATCCCGGCCCCGAGCGCCGCCGACTCGCTCGCCGCGAGGTCGAGCCGCAGCCCCACGACGGTCACGGCGGACTCGGACCCCTCGGGGACGGTCCGGATGATCACGTTGTCGGCCTCCCGCGCCTGGCGCAGGGCCTCGGCGATGCGGGCGTGCACCCGGCGCAGGTCGTCGATCTCGAGGTCGTCGAGACCACCGTCGTCGTGCAGCTGCACCGTGGCGCCACGACGACGGAGGCGCATGACCTCGTCGCGGACGTCCTCCGACAGGAGCGACCGGCCCCGGATCTCGTCGCGGATGGCCTGTTCGAGGTGCAGGCACTCGGCACGCTCGGCGTCGTCCAGGTCACCGCCGGTCTCGATGATCCGCTGCAGCATCGGCAGCGCCATCCGCGTCGTCTGGCTGAGCCGGAACTGCCGCTCGAAGACGTGGGCGTCCTGCGCCGCCTGCCAGTCGGCGGTCTCCTGCTCGGCGCGGACGAAGTCGCGGGTGACACGGGTGGCCCGACTCATCGCGGCCGTGAGGCCGGTGGCGATCACCACCCACACCACACTGCCGAGCACGCCGAGCGACCCGAGCGCCCCGAGTCCGGCCCACGCGACGGCGTGCACGGTGAGGAACCCGACACCGACCCAGGCGAACGCGACCCGCGCGCGCACGACGAGGACGACCATCAGCGTGCCGACCGCGGCGATCCACCACGTGCCGTTCCCCGGGCCGGCGGTCAGGTCGACCGTGGGCGAGGCGACGACGGGCAGCACCACGGCCGTCGCGAGCGCGAAGCACGTCGCCCAGACCGGCAGCGGCCGACCGGGCACGAACACCGCCACACCGGTCGCCGCAGCGTAGAGGACCATGCACGCGACGACCGGCCCGATCTGGGCGGCTCCGGGGAGCGTCGTCGCCGCGAGGACGAGGTGGTACACGGAGAAGAGCGTCGCGAGCCCGATCGCGACCCCGGCCGGGAGTGAGGCCTTCACCGGTGCTCCCCCGCTGCCGGTGCCCAGTCGAGCAGCACACGGGTGCCCGCCCCCGGCGCGGTGACGATCTCGGCGGTGCCCCCGGCGGCGACCACCCGCTCCACGATCGAACGGCGGACGCCGAGTCGTTCGGCGGGGATCCCCGCGATGTCGAAGCCGGCACCGTCGTCCCCGACCTCGACGTGGACGCCGACGCCGCGCTGCTCGACGACGATCCACCGGTCGACCTCGGCCGGACCGGCGTGCTGCACGCTGTTCACCGCTGCCTGCACGGCCGCCGAGGCGACGGCGTCCGCGACGATCGCGGGCACCCGGATCGACCCGACGTGCCCGCGGTCGACGCGCACCGGCGCTGCGAGCGCACCGACGGCGTCGGAGATGCGGGTCCGCAGGTCGACGAGGGAGACCGGGGGTGCGTCCCCTGGGCCGTCCGCCGCCGCGGCCTCGAGGTGGTCGATGGCGTTCCGGGCCATGCGCGCGGCGAGCATCTCGGCGTCGCGGGTGTCGGCCCGGGCAGCGGAGAGGAGCGTCGTGAGCACGCTGTCGTGGACGATCGCGTCGACCTGGACCCGCTCGACCTCGGTGGCGTGCTCGCGGATCGCGTGCGAGTACCGCCGGACCGCCGTGGCCTGCGCGGCGTCGACGGCTGCTGCCGCACGGCGGAGCACGATCACGATGATGAGGGCGGCCCCGCTGAGGATCGCCGTGTAGAAGCCGTTGAGCAACGCCCCGACACCCGCGTCGCCGCCCAGCGGGGTGAACCGGATGGCCACGTACACGGCCGGCACGAGCGCGGTGTAGACGGACGCCCGCCACGGGGCGAAGCCCATCGCGGCCGCGGTCGACCCCACGGTGCAGAGCCACCAGGGCCACGGTGCCTGGTCGGACGGGATCGGCTCCTGCACGGTCAACGGCCAGGTGACGAGGGCGACGAGGAACACCAGTGCGCACACGATCTGCGCGATCTGCGCCAGGCGCCTCGCGAAGACGGACGCCGCGACGAAGAGGAACGACGCGGCGAGCGCCAACGCGACGACGGGACCCCACACCGGGTCGAGGTACGGCAGCTGCGACAGCACCGCGGGCACGGTCGTCGCGCCGAAGCCGAGTGCGGCCACGGCGAGGAGGATCGCGAACGCGCGCTCGACGGACGCCTGGGTGATGGACGCGCGGACGCTCCGCGCGGGATCCGCCCCGAACGGCGCGGGTTCGATCCGCCCGGCCGCGGTCCGGGCGGCCGCAGCCCCGGCCCCGGCCCCGGCCCCGGCCCCGGGTGCAGCGTCAGCCGCCGTCATGCTGCTCAGCGGCCGTCGCCGTCGGGGTCGATGCCCGAGTCGAGCCCCGGCAGGATGCCGTCCTCGACCGCACGGCGGAGGAGGTCGACCTTCGTCGGTGCCGGTCGACCGACCTCGACGTACTTCACACGGATGCGGTCGAGGTACTCGCGGGCGGTGGAGTACCCGATGCCGAGCTGCTGCGCGGCGAGCTTGAGCGGCAGGCCCGAGGCGTAGAGGTGCAGGATCTCGCGTTCGCGGCGGCCGAGCTGCGCCTTCGCGAAGTCCCGGTCGGCGTCGATCGCGCTGGCCCACTCGAGGTTGTTGAGCACGTCCCCGCGGGCGACGGTGGCGACGGCGGCCATCACGGTCTTCGTCGCCGAGGACTTCGGGATGACGCCGGCCGCCCCTGCGGCCAGTGCCTCGCGGACGTTCGCGACGCGGTCGGCGATCGAGTGCACGAGCACGGCGGAACCGGTGCCCTGCACACCCTTCACGTTCGCGGTCACGGTCGAGCCGTCGCCGAGGGACAGGTCGAGGACGACGACGTCGACCTCACGCCCACCGAGGTTCTCGATGTACTCGGGCACGCTCGCGGCGGTCAGCACCACCTCGAACCCCTCGTTCTGGCAGGCTGCCTGGATCCCGAGCCGCACGGACTCGTGGTCGTCGACGATCGCGACACGGACGGGCTTGGTCGCCAGTCCGGTCGTTCCGGTTGTGGTCGTGTCTGTTGCCACGGTGGCCTCTCTGGTCGATGCGCTCCCCGGCCCCTGAAACCGGTTCGCCATCAACGACCAAGGATACCCAGGTCGGACTCAGGCAGCGGCGCGACGCGGTCGTGACACGGCCGGTCGTCGTGCGCTCGGACACGCGTCGCGCAAATCGGCCAGGTCGGCGCGGCGCCCGCGCGACCGCCGTCGAGCGCGCGGCCGCCGCCCTGGAGGCGACCCGCGATCGACGTCAGGCGACGGGCACCAGGCGCGCCACGGCCTCGAGGTGGTGGGTGTGCGGGAAGAGGTCGAAGGCGCGCAGTGCCTCCAGGCGGTACCCGAGGTCCGCGAACGTCGCGACGTCGCGCGCCAACGCGACCGGGTCGCAGGCGACGTAGACGACCTGCGCCGGCTGGAGGGCCGCGATCTGCACGACGACCTCGCGCCCGGCACCCGAGCGCGGCGGGTCGAGCACGATCGTCCCGGCGCGGTGCCGCTGCCGCTCGCCGGCGGACAGGGTCGAGACGGTGCGCTGCAGCCAGCGGTCGACGCGGCCGGTCTCGGCGCGGGCGCCGATCCACTCGGACAGGTTCTCCTGCGCGTGCTCGGTGGCGCGCTCCGAGCTCTCGACGCTGGTGAGCTTGGCGCGCGGCCCGACGAGGTCGCCGAGCGCGGCGCCGAGCAGGCCGACACCGCCGTAGAGGTCGAGGTGCTGCCCCTCGGGGTCGAGCCGGTCGCGGTCGACGAGGTCCTGCACGGCCGCGGTCAGCACGGCCGGAGCCGCACGGTGGACCTGCCAGAAGCCGTTGTCGTCGACCGAGAACGAACGCTCCCCCACGACCTCGGTCACGACGGTCGGCTTCTGCTCGTCGATCACGAGTCGCGCGCCCTCGGAGCCGCTCGGCGCGAGGACGTCGACGACGGACGCGCCGGGCATCGCGCCGCGGCCGAGCGGTGCGCTCTCCTGCACGACCCGGCTCGCGAGCGGGAGGGACGCGACGGGCACGACGGTGTGCGACCGGGCCGCGAAGGGGCCGGCGGTGCCGTCCTCGTCGACGTGCAGGCGGACGCGGGTGCGCCAGCCGGTGCCGTTCGACTCGTCGTCGCCGGGGGCTGCCTCGACCACGACGTCGTGGCCGAGCACGGCAGCGAGGTCCGTGCGGGCGAAGCGCGCGAAGGAGTCGACGAGGACGTCGTGCTTCAGCGTGCGCTGGTGGCCGAGGGCGATGTGCCCGAACTCGGCACCGCCGGCGCGGACGGCCGGGTCGCGGTCGAGGGCGGCCTCGGGCCAGACGTGGTCGACGCGGTGTTCGCTCGGCGTCCCGACCGACACGGTGTCGGCACGCCAGAATGACTTCTTCCGGTCCTCGGTCACGCGGGCGGTCACCCGTTCGCCGGGGATCGCGTCCGACACGAACACCACCCGCCCCTCGTGCCGTGCCACCGAGATGCCGCCGTGGGCGATCCCGGTGACGTCGAGGTCGAGCAGCGTTCCGACGGATTCACCCATGGTTCGATGTTCCCATGCGTCTGTACCTCGCGAGTACCTCCCCCGCCCGCCGCGCCCTCCTCGCCCAGACCGGGATCGAGCCGGTGCTCGTCGCGCCGGGGGTCGACGAGGAACCCGCGGTCGCCGCGGCCGCCACGTCGCTCGGCCGCGACCTGACCGGACCGGAGCTGGTGGCGATGCTCGCGGTCGCCAAGGCCTCGGCCGTCGCGGACGCCCCCGTCGACGGCTCCCCGGTCGACGGCTTCGTGTTCGGCGGGGACTCCGCGTTCGAGGTCGACGGCGTGCTGTACGGCAAGCCCCACGACCCGGAGGTCGCGCGGGAACGGTGGCGGCAGATGCTCGCCGCCGGCGGCGGCACGCTCTGGAGCGGGCACTGCGTCGTGGACCGGCGCCAGGCCGCGGACGCACCCGACGCCCTGGACGCACCCGACGTCCTGGACGCACCCGATCCGGGGCCTGGAGGCGCGGGTCGGGCCGGCACCGTGCCTCCCGTCCGTACCGTGGACGCGTCGGGCGGCGGGCCGCTCGGCGCTGCTGCCTTCGTCGCGGGCGTCGCGCCCGGCGGGTCGGCGATGGTCGCCGACGGCGACCAGGTGGTGGCGGTCGACAGCGCCGTGCTCACCTTCGCCGACGACATGTCGCCCGCGGAGATCGACGCGTACGTCGCCACCGGCGAACCGCTCGAGGTCGCCGGGGCGTTCACCATCGACGGTCGGGCCGCTGCGTACATCACCCGGATCGACGGCGCACCGTCCGCCGTGGTCGGGCTCTCGCTCCCGGTGCTGCGCGCGATGCTGCTGCGGGGGTTCGGCATCGCGTGGCACGACCTCTGGGCACTGTAGACATCCACACTTCTTCGCGCCGGTTCTTTGTGGGTGCCAGTCAATTCGCGCCTCTGCCGCACGAATACGCTGACTTACCATGCCCCGTATCAGCAAGGTCCTCATCGCGAACCGCGGCGAGATCGCCGTCCGCATCATCCGCGCGGCCCGCGACGCAGGCAAGGCATCGGTCGCGGTCTACGCCGACCAGGACCGTGACGCCCTCCACGCACGCCTCGCCGACGAGGCCTACGCGCTGAACGGCACCACGAGCGCCGACACCTACCTCGTCATCGACAAGATCATCTCGGTCGCCCGACGCTCCGGCGCCGACGCCGTGCACCCGGGTTACGGGTTCCTCGCCGAGAACGCCGACTTCGCCCGCGCCGTCATCGACGCCGGGCTGACCTGGATCGGCCCCTCGCCGGAGTCGATCGAGCGCCTGGGCGACAAGGTCTCCGCTCGGCACGTGGCCGAGAAGGTCGGCGCGCCGCTCGCGCCCGGCACGATCGAGCCCGTGCAGGACGTCTCCGAGGTCTTCGACTTCGTCGACCAAGTCGGGCTGCCCGTCGCGATCAAGGCGGCGTTCGGTGGTGGCGGCCGTGGTCTCAAGGTCGTCCGCTCGCGCGACCAGGTGGAAGAGCTCTTCGAGTCGGCGACGCGCGAGGCCATCGCGGCGTTCGGCCGCGGCGAGTGCTTCGTCGAGAAGTACCTCGACAAGCCGCGCCACGTCGAGACGCAGTGCCTCGCCGACGAGCACGGCAACGTCGTCATCGTCTCGACGCGCGACTGCTCGTTGCAGCGTCGGCACCAGAAGCTCGTCGAGGAGGCGCCCGCGCCGTACCTGACGGCTTCGCAGGAGGAACGGCTGTACGAGTCGTCGAAGGCGATCCTGCGCGAGGTCGGTTACGTCGGTGCCGGCACGTGCGAGTTCCTCGTCGGCGCCGACGGCACCGTCTCGTTCCTCGAGGTGAACACCCGCCTGCAGGTCGAACACTGCGTCTCCGAAGAGGTCACCGGCATCGACCTCGTCCGCGAGCAGTTCCGCATCGCCGAGGGCGGCGTGCTCGACTACTCCGACCCGGTCGCGCGCGGGCACTCGTTCGAGTTCCGCATCAACGGCGAGGACCCGGGGCGCAACTTCTTCCCGGCGCCGGGCCCCGTGCACGCGTTCCACGCGCCGTCCGGCCCCGGTGTCCGCGTCGACTCGGGCGTCGTCTCGGGCGACGTCGTCTCCGGCTCGTTCGACTCGATGCTCGCGAAGCTCATCGTCACCGGTGCCACACGCGCCGAGGCGCTCGAGCGGTCGCGTCGTGCCCTCGCCGAGTTCGAGGTCACCGGCCTGCCGACCGTGCTGCCGTTCCACCGTGCGGTCGTGTCGGACCCGGCGTTCGCGACGCCCGACGAGACCCCGTTCAGCATCTACACGCAGTGGATCGAGACCGACTTCGTCAACGAGATCCCGGCGTGGAGCGGCTCCCCCGAGGAGCTCCCCGCACCGGCAGCCCGCGAGAGCGTGGTCGTCGAGGTGCAGGGCAAGCGCATCGAGGTCACCATGCCGTCGATCGTCGCCGGTGGCGCCGCCGGTGCTGCCGGTCGTCGTCCGGCCGGGCCGTCCGCTCCGCCGAAGCGCCGGTCGTCCGGGGTCCGTGGCGGCCTGGCGTCGTCCGGCTCCGTGACCTCCCCGATGCAGGCCACCGTGGTGAAGCTCGCGGTCGCCGAGGGTGACACCGTGGTGAAGGGCGACCTGCTCGTCGTGCTCGAGGCCATGAAGATGGAGCAGCCCGTCGCTGCCCCGCGTGACGGTGTCGTCACGGGGCTGAACGCCCCCGTCGGCCAGACGATCTCGTCCGGCCACGTGCTGCTCGAGCTCGCGTAGGCGGCGGCGCCGCCGCGCCGCGCCGCGCCGCGCCGCGCCGCGCCGCGCCGCGCTGCTTCGAACCACGAATCCGACATCGAACCACCGCGCCTGGTCGGTTCGATGTCGGATTCGTGGTTCCACACCGGGGGCCGCTCACCATGCGGGCGTCGTTCGGACGCCCCGCCGGACCGGGAGACCTCCCGCCGCCAGCATCGCCGGGAACGCGCCGCCGGGCACGACGTCACGCCAGATCGGCCGGATGACGCGGCGTACGTCGTCCAGCGCGCGCAGCCGATCTTCCCGCACCTTCTCCGCGATGACGACTTCTTCGACGGAGCGGCCGTTGCGCATACCGGCGTCCCGGTACTTCACGAGACCGTCGAACTCGACGATCACGCCCTGGTCCGGGAACCAGAAGTCGACCCTGCCGATGACACCGCGGTCGTCGCGGAACTCGTGCTGTTGGACCGGCGCCGGACACCCGACGTCGCGCATCACGAGCAGAGCGACGCTCTCCCCCGCCGACTCCGATGCGCCCGCCGCCAACTCCAGCACCGAACGTGCTCGTCGCCCTGCGCGAACCGGGCCGCGTGCCGCCAACTCGTCCTCGATCGCGTCGTGCTGCACGCCACGTCGGAGCGCCGCGTCCGCCACCGCGAGTGCTCGGCCACGGTCGTACCGCAGCGCGATGTCCACGACCGTGTCCACCAAGGTCGTGACGGGCAGCCCTCCGACGACGACCGGCACCACGTGTCGTCCGGCCGCAGCGGCCTTGTCCGCGAACCTCGTGCGCTGCGCGGTCCGACGCATTGAATCGAGCACGGTCACGCGTTCCGGCAACGGCTGGATCCACGGTAGTCCGTGCGCGATCGCGGCGGAGGCATGCGACACGACGGCACGAGGTGTGACGGCGTGCACCGCCGCCGCGCGCGCGAGGTGCTGCTCCCAAGCGGTCGCGCGCTTCCAGTCCTCGCGGTGGACGAAGGCGCCCTGGCCGACGCGGATCAAATGCCCGTCGCGCAACGCTCGCTGCTGCGCGCGGGCCGCGGCCGGGTCGGGGTGCACGGGGACGACGACGGGGACCACCATGGTCCGAGCCTGTCCGAGCTCGGGTCGCGCCCCGTGCCCGACGCTCGATCTGTGGAGAAGTCACGTGCGCACAACTCGCACGCGCGCAAACGTCGAACCACGTTTCCGACGTCGAACCAGCGGCACGAGCTGGTTCGACGTCGGAAACGTGGTTCGACGCGCGGTGAGCCGCCAGCGCCGCCGGCGCGGGCGGCGCGCCGGCGCGGCCGCGCCTACGACACCAGGGGGCGGATGTCGGCGGCGAGGGCGTCGACGAGCGACTGCGCCTCGGCGGGGCTCTCCGCGACGGTGTCGATGTAGACCTTCACCTTCGGCTCGGTCCCGCTCGGGCGGACGATCACGCGGGCGTCACCTGTCAGGTCGTAGCGGAGGATGTCCGACGGCGGGAAGCCCTCGACACCCCCGGCGTAGTCCGTCACCGACAGCACCGACAGCCCGCCGAGCGTCGTCGGCGGCGTCGACCGCAGGGACGCCATGATCGACCCGATGCGGGACAGGTCGTCCACCCGGGTCGCCACCTGCCCGGACGCGAACGCCCCGAACTCGGCCGCGAAGGCGTCGAGCTGCCCGGCGATCGACGACCCCGAGGCGGCCAGGTCCGCGGCGAGGGACAGCAGGGACAGCGCCGCCGAGATGCCGTCCTTGTCGCGGACGACCTCCGGGTCGACCAGGTAGCCGAGCGCTTCCTCGTACCCGAACAGCAGCCCGGGGACGCGGGAGACCCACTTGAAGCCGGTGAGGGTGTCGCGGTACTCCAGCCCGTGCCGCGCCGCGACCCGTGCGAGCGCCGGCGAGGACACGATCGACGCCGCGAGCGTTCCCTGCACACCGTCGTCGGACGCCCGGGCTGCAGCGCGCCACCCGAGGAGCCAGCCGACCTCGTTGCCCGAGAGCCTGCGGAAGGAACCGTCGCCGTCCGGGATCGCCAGCGCCAGCCGATCGGCGTCCGGGTCGTTCGCGATGACGAGGTCCGCACCGACAGCGACCCCGCGGGCGATCGACAGGTCCATCGCCCCCGGTTCCTCGGGGTTCGGGAACGACACCGTCGGGAACGCCCCGTCCGGCTCGATCTGCTCGGGCACGGTCACCGGCACGGCGAACCCGGCCGCCTCGAACACCGCGCGGGCGGTCTCCCACCCGACGCCGTGCATGGCCGTGTAGACGACCTTCGGCTGCGCGTCCGGAGCGAGCCCGGGCGCTGCCACCGTTGCCGCGGTGGCGGACACGTAGGCGCCGAGCAGCTCGGACGTGGCGACGGTGTAGTCGGTGGCACGGGGCAGGTCCGCGATCGAGCCCGCGGCGACGGCGTCGATCGCGGCGGCGATGTCGGCGTCGACGGGCGGGACGATCTGCGACCCCTCGTCGTCCTCGCCGAGGTAGACCTTGTAGCCGTTGTCCCGCGGCGGGTTGTGGCTCGCGGTCACCATCACCCCGGCACCGACGTCGAGGTGCCGCACGGCGAACGCCAGCACGGGCGTGGGGAGCGCCGACGGCAGCAGGGTGACCTCGAGCCCGAGGCCGCGCATGACCTCGGCGGAGTCGCGGGCGAAGACGTCCGAGTTCACCCGACCGTCGTACCCGATGACGACGCTGCGTCGACGACCGGTGTCGATGAGGAAGCGCGCGAGTCCCGCGGCGGCCTGGGTCACGACGACCCGGTTCATCCGGAGCGGTCCGTACCCGAGCTCGGCGCGGAGGCCTGCGGTGCCGAACGCCAGGCGCCCGGCGAACCGCGCGGCGAGGTCCTGCACCGCGGGATCGTCGCCGGTCGCCGCCGCGTCGATCGCCGCATCGAGCGAGGAACGGGTCTCGGGGTCCGGGTCCTGCGCGCTCCAGGCACGAGCAGCAGCGAGCACGCCGTCGACGTCGAGCTTCACGACGCGGAGCCCAGCGCGGTCACCACGCGGGCGAGCAGGTCGGCGATCACCGGCTCGGCCTCGCGCCCGGCCTCGAGCACCTCGGCGTGCGACAGCGGCGTCTTCTGGATGCCGGCGGCGAGGTTCGTGATGAGCGAGAAGCCGAGGACCTCCATGCCGGCCTGCCGCGCCGCGATGGCCTCGAGCGCGGTGGACATGCCGACGATGTGCCCGCCGATGGTCTTCGCCATCTGGACCTCGGCCGGCGTCTCGTAGTGCGGACCGCGGAACTGGGTGTAGACGCCCTCGTCGAGCGAGGGGTCCACGCCGCGAGCAACCGAGCGGAGCCGCGCCGAGTACAGGTCGGTGAGGTCGACGAACGTCGCACCCTCGAGCGGGCTGTCCGCGGTGAGGTTGATGTGGTCGCTGATGAGGACGGGCGTGCCGGGCGTCCAGTGCTCCTTGATGCCCCCGGCACCGTTCGTCAGGACCATGATCGAGGCGCCGGTCGCCGCCGCGGTCCGGACGCTGTGCACGACCCGACGGACCCCGTGGCCCTCGTAGTAGTGCGTGCGCGCCCCGATGACCAGCGCGTGCCGGCCGTCGGCGAGACGGATCGAGCGGACCGTACCGGAGTGCCCGGGGACGGCCGAAGCGCTGAAGCCGGGGACCTCGGACGCGGGGATCTCGGACACGGTCTCGCCGATGAGGTCCGCGGCCTTCCCCCACCCGGACCCGAGGGTCAGGGCGATGTCGTGGCGCTCGATGCCGGACTTCGAGGCGATGACCTCGGCGGCGTCACGCGCAACCTCGAACGGGTCGGCGGCGGGGTCGTTCAGCGGGTTCTCCGTGCTCATGCCCCAACTCTAGAGGCCACGGAACCGGCGTCAGTGTTCGCCGAGCGCCCGGTCCACCGCGGCCGTGATCTCGGCCTGGTCGAAGTGGTTCCGGATCACGATGACCTCGGCGTAGGTGGACCCGATCGCCTCGACGAACTCCTGGCTGGTGAGGATCACGTTCGCGTCGTCGGACACCTTCTGCACGGACGCGACGTCGGCCGCCACGACGGACGCGGTCAGCCCGAGCGCCGCGAGGGCCTTCTCGGCGTTCACCTTGAGGATCGCGCTGGAACCGATGCCCGCGCCGCAGATGGTGACGATCTTCATGCGGTGACCCCCATGATCGCGCGGACCTCGTCCGCGGTGGCGGCATCGGCGATCCGACCGGTCACCGAGGCGTCGTTGAACAGGTTCGCGATCTCCCCGATCGACTCGAGGTGGGTGCCGACCCCGGCGACCGCGAGCCCGAGGACCACGCGGACCGGATCGTTGTGCGGGTGCCCGAACGACACCGGCGCGTCGAGCGTCACGACGGACAGCCCGTCACGCAGCACCGCGGGCCCCGGCCGGGCGTGCGCGAACGCCAGCCCGGGCGAGATGACGATGTACGGCCCGTGTTCCTCGACCAGGCCGATCATGGCGTCGGTGTACGGCTCGGTGGCCGCTCCCGACGACACGAGGGCACCGCCGGCCAGCCGGAGCGCGTCGCGCCACGAGGACGCGGTCGCCCCGAGCACGACGGCGGAGTCCGGCAGCGGCGGCAGTGGCATGCGTCAGGCCTCCTGGTGGCCGGCCGTGATGGTGGCGATGATCTCTTCGCGGTCCTCGAGCGGCAGGAACGAGCCGAGCGCCGCGTTGATCTGGAACGCCGCGAGGTCGTCGAGGTCGTAGCCGAACGTGCCCGCGAGCAGTGCGAGCTCCTTCGAGAGCGAGGTGTCGCTCATCAGGCGGTTGTCGGTGTTCACCGTGACCCGGAAGCCGAGCTGGTAGAGCACGTCGAAGGGGTGGTCGGCGAGGTCGTCGCCCCACGCCGCGACGGCCCCGGTCTGCAGGTTCGACGACGGCGAGACCTCGAGCGGGATCTCACGGTCGCGCACCCACGAGGCGACCTCGCCGAGGGAGGCGAGCGTCGAGCCGTCACCGGCGTCGGACAGGACGACGTCCTCGAAGATGCGGACGCCGTGGCCGAGGCGCAGTGCCCGCCCGTCGACGAGCGCGGAGCGGATCGAGGCGAGCCCGTCGGCCTCGCCCGCGTGCACCGTCACGGGGAAGAGCTCGGAGGCGAGGTAGTCGAACGCAGCACGGTGGTTCGAGGGCGGGAACCCGGCCTCGGCCCCGGCGATGTCGAAGCCGACGACGCCGGCGTCGCGGTGCCGGACGGCGAGCTCGGCGATCTCGAGGGCGCGGTCGGCGTGGCGCATCGCCGTGACGAGCTGGCCGACGCGGATGCTGCCGCCGGCGGCGGCGTCGACCGCTTCCTCGATGCCGGCCTGCACGGCCTCGACCGCCTGGTCGAGCGTGAGCCCGCCCTGCAGGTGCTGCTCGGGCGCCCAGCGGACCTCGCCGTAGACGACGCCGTCGGCGACCAGGTCCTCGACGAACTCCTTCGCGATGCGGTGCAGCTGCGGCGCCGTCTGCATCACCGAGATCGTGACGTCGAAGGTCTTCAGGTACTCGACGAGCGAGCCGGAGTTCGACTGGTCGGCGAACCACTGCCCGAGCTCGGCCGGGTCGGTGGTCGGCAGGGTGACGCCCGCGGCACCGGCGAGCTCGACGATCGTCGCCGGGCGCAGGCCACCGTCGAGGTGGTCGTGCAGCGAGACCTTCGGCAGGTCGTTGATGACCGCTCCGGCGTCGGGCAGGCGGTAGGTCGTGGCGTCGGAGCTCATGCACCCAGGCTATCGGTGGTCACCGACCCCGCGCAGGCACCTGTGCACAACAGACGACGGGACCCACTGGAGGCTCTCCACAGCCGGGCAGGCAGCCGCAGCCCGGCCGGTGGCCGGTCCCACGGCCGGGGTTCAGCCCGCGATGCGCTCGCGCACGATCGGCCCACGCAGAGGCGCCTCGGTGCCGATCGACCACGCACCCTCGAGCGACTCGAGCGCCCGCGGGATCCTCGACGCGTCGTCGGTGTGCAGCGTCCAGAGCGGCTGCCCCGCGGCGACGGTGTCACCGGGCTTGACGTGCAGCTCGATGCCCGCCCCGGCCTGCACCGGGTCCTGCGCGCGCGCACGGCCGGCACCCAGGCGCCAGGCCGAGACGCCGAACGGCAGGGCGTCCTGCTGCGCGAGCACGCCCGACGACGGCGCGGTGACGACGTGCTGCTCGCGGGCGACCGGCAACGCGGCTGCGGGGTCCCCGCCCTGCGCCTGGATCATCCGCCGCCAGGTGTCCATCGCTCGGCCGTCGGCCAGTGCGGCGGCAGGGTCGGCGTCCGGCAGCCCGGCCAGCGTGAGCATCTCGGTCGCCAGCGCCACGGTCAGCGCGACGACGTCGGCTGGACCCCCGCCCGCCAACACGTCGACCGACTCCCGCACCTCGAGCGCGTTGCCGATCGTCAGCCCGAGCGGGACCTCCATGTCGGTCAGCAGCGCCGAGGTCTTCACCCCGGCGTCGTTCCCGAGGTCGACCATGGTCTGCGCGAGCTCGCGCGACGCCTCGTACGAGGGCATGAACGCCCCTGACCCGAACTTCACGTCGAGCACGAGCGCACCCGTGCCCTCGGCGATCTTCTTCGACATGATGCTCGACGCGATGAGCGGGATGCTCTCGACGGTGCCGGTGATGTCCCGCAGGGCGTAGAGCTTCTTGTCGGCCGGCGCCAGGCCGGTACCGGCGGCGCAGATGACCGCGCCCACGTCGGTCAGCACCTCGAGGAGACGGTCGTTCGACAGCGCCGCCTGCCACCCGGGGATCGACTCGAGCTTGTCGAGCGTCCCGCCGGTGTGCCCGAGCCCGCGGCCCGACAGCTGGGGTACCGCGACCCCGAACGACGCCACGAGGGGCGCCAACGGCAGCGTGATCTTGTCGCCGACGCCACCGGTCGAGTGCTTGTCGACCGTCGTCTTGCCGAGCGACGAGAACGACATCCGCTCCCCCGACGCGATCATCGCGAGCGTGAGGTCCTTGATCTCGCGCCGCTCCATCCCGTTCAGGAAGATCGCCATCGCCATCGCCGCCATCTGCGGGTCCTCGACGTAGCCGCGCGTGTAGGCATCGACGAGCCAGTCGACCTCGGCGGTGCTCAGGGCGCCCCCGGAGCGCTTCGTGCGGATGAGGTCGACGGTGTCGAACGGCTCGACGGCCATGTGGATCAGTGCTCCTGCTGGTAGGTGGCGAGGGTCCGCGGCCCGAAGGCGTCCGGCAGGACCTCGTCGATGGTGCGGATGCCGGAGACGGTCTCGAGCAGCATGCCCTCGGTGGAGTGCTCGAAGAGCAGCTGGCGGCACCGGCCGCACGGCATCAGGGTCGCCCCGTCGCCGTCGACGCACGTGAACGCCACGAGCTTGCCGCCGCCGGTCATGTGCAGCTGCGAGACGAGCGAGCACTCCGCGCAGAGCGTCACCCCGTAGGACGCGTTCTCGACGTTGCAGCCGGACACGATCCGGCCGTCGTCGGTGAGCGCCGCGGCTCCCACGGGGAACGACGAGTACGGCGCGTAGGCGTGCCCCATCGCAGCCGTCGCGGCGGTCCGCAGGGCGGTCCAGTCCACGTCGGACGGGAGGCGCGGCTCGGCCCCCGTCCCGTCGGCGGCGGTCCGGCCGCCGCGCCCGTCCAGGGCCGTGGCCGGGTCCGCCCAGGCGGTCGCGTCGGTGGACGCGACCCGGTCGTCGCCCGAAGCGTGCGTGTCGGTCATGTGCCGTGCCTCCTGGCCGTCAGCTCTTGATGTACGGTTTGCCGGCCGCCGCGGGACCGCGCACCTGCCCGACCAGGCCGGCGACCGCGAGGATCGTCACCACGTACGGGAGCATGAGCAGGAACTCGCTCGGGACGGGCGAACCCTGGACGACGCTGAGCGCGTTCTGCAGGTTGGACGCGAACCCGAACAGCAGGGCCGCGAGCATCGCACGGATCGGGTCCCAGCGACCGAAGATCACGGCGGCGAGCGCGATGTAGCCAGCGCCGGCGGTCATGTCCTTCGTGAAACCGCCGACCGCGTCGAGCGTGAAGTACGCACCGCCGAGACCGGCGATGGCGCCCGCGAGCGAGACGTTCCAGAACCTGGTGCGGTTCACGTTGATACCGACCGTGTCCGCGGCCTGCGGATGCTCGCCGACGGAGCGGAGGCGCAGGCCCCACCGGGTCTTGAAGAGCCCGAACGTGACCACCGCCACCGCCACGTACGCCAGGTACACCACGACGGTCTGCTCGAAGAAGATCGGGCCGATGATCGGGATCTGGTGCAGCAGCGGGATCTCGAGCTTCGGGAAGCGCAGGCCCACGTTGAGCGTCGACGCGTTCGGCGAGAGCACCTGCGAGTACAGGAAGCCGGTCAGCCCGGAGACGAAGGCGTTGATGACGACACCGACGATCACCTGGTCGACGAGGTACTTGATGCTGAACGCCGCGAGGATGAACGACACCAGGACACCGGCGACGACGGCACCGACGAGGCCCGCCCACGGTGTACCCGTCACCGACGCGACGAGCGCCGAGGTGAACGCACCGGCGAGGAACTGGCCCTCGATGGCGATGTTCACGACCCCGACACGCTCCGAGATCACGCCGCCGAGGGCGCCGAACACGAGCGGGACGCTCAGACCGAGCGCGCCCACGAGCATGCCCGGAATCGTGATCGAGTCACCCGCGACGGCCCAGGCGAGGAAGCCCACGACGAACACGATCGCGAACAGCGCGGTCACCCAGAGGCGGACCCGACGGAACGCGCGCGTCTCGACGACCGCGTAGACGGTGGCGAGTGCGAGGAGCACGATGACGACGACGCCCGTAGCCGTGGACGGCAGCGGAAGGTTCGGCAGAGCGAAGAAGTCACCCTTGGAGGACAGGCGGAACGTGGCCGTGCCCGGTCGGTGTGCGACGCCGAAGAGCAGCAGCGCGATCACGGTGAAGACGCCGTACCCGATCGCGGCCTTCCAGCTGCGGGTCGTCTCGAGGCCGCGGCCTTGCGCGGGGAGCGCGGGGACCGCGGTGGGGGTCATGGTGCTCACGCGGCGACCGCCTTCTTGCTCTGCTTGTTGCGGGTTCGGCGACGAGCACCCGGCTGCGGGATCCGGAAGATCGCGCGGACGAGCGGCGGCGCCGCGATGAAGAGGACGATGAGGGCCTGGATGACGCCCACGATGTCGATCGGGATGCCGTTCGCGGCCTGCATGGCGTAGCCGCCGTTCTTCAGCACGCCGAACAGGATCGCGGCCCAGAACACGCCCCACGGCTTCGACCGGCCGAGCAGCGCCACGGTGATGGCGTCGAACCCGATGCCGGCGTCGATGCCGGAGGTGAACCCGGTCGTGACCGCGCCCTGCACCTGGTACGCGCCGGCGATGCCGACGAGGGCACCGGAGATGACGAGGACCCAGATGGTCAGGGACGGCACGCTCATGCCCGCCACGCGCGCGGCACGCGGGTTCTCACCGATGGTGCGGAAGCGGAAGCCGAGCGAGGACTTGTTCACGAGCCACCACACGACGACGACCGCGATGATCGCCACGACGAAGCCGAGGTCCACGCCGTAGCGCACCCCGAACAGCGGCGGGAGCACCGCGCTGTCCTTCGTCGCGGGCGAGATCGGGTTCGGGCTGCCCGGCGCCTGCAGCAGGCCCGGCGTGCGGAGCAGGTAGCTCACGAGGTACAGCGCGACGTAGTTGAGCATGATCGTGAGGACGACCTCGTTGGCACCCGTCCGCGCCTTGAGGACGCCGACGATCCCGGCCCACACCGCACCGCCGACGATGCCGGCGATGATCGTGAGCGGGATGTGGATCGCCGCGGGGCCGTCGAACGAGAAGCCGACCCAGCCGGCCGCCGCGGCGCCCATCAGGATCTGGCCCTGGCCGCCGATGTTGAACAGGCCGGCGCGGAACGACAGCGCGATGCCGAGACCGGCCGCGATGAGCGGCACGGCGTAGTCGATCGAGCGGGTCAGCGGCACGATGGCCTGCTGGAAGCTCGACGCGCCGAAGTTGACGACGGACCCCTCGAACAGCGACGCGTACGCCCCGCCGACCGCGGTACCGATCGCCCGGAAGGTGTCGGCCGGACGGGCGAAGAAGTACCCGGCGGCCGAGCGGACGTTCTCGTCGGTGATGGCGATGAGGATGCCGCACGCGACGAGGGCGAGCACGACGGCGAGGACCGTGACGAGCGCGGAGCCGTTGACGATGCCCTGCAGTGCGGCCTGCCAGCGGTCGCCGCCCTGGCGTCGCTCGGTGTCCTCGGCGGAGTCCGTCATGAGGTGCGGGGTGGACTCGACGTCCTGCAGGCGGTCGTCGGTCAGCGGTGCGTCCGGCTGCGTGTTGTCTGGCGTGTTGCTCACGCTGCCAGCTCCGTTCCTTCTGGGAGTTCCCCGGCCATCATCAGGCCGAGGACGTCGCGCGGGGTGTCCGCGGGGACGATGCCGACGATCCCGCCGCGGTACATCACGGCGATCCGGTCGGCGAGCGCCACGACCTCGTCGAGCTCCGTGGAGACGACGATGACCGGGACACCGGTGTCGCGGGTGGCGACGATGCGCTTGTGCACGAACTCGATCGACCCGACGTCGATGCCGCGGGTCGGCTGCGCCGCGACGAAGAGGCGCAGGTCGCGGCTCAGCTCGCGGGCGAGGACGATCTTCTGCTGGTTGCCGCCGGACAGCCGGCCGGCCGCGGTGGTGCGGCTCGGCGTGCGGATGTCGAACTCGGCGATCTTCTCGTCGGCGAACGCGTCGCGCTCCGCCGATCGGATCGTGCCGGCGCGGACGAACTCGGCGTGGTCGGCACGGTCGAGCATGAGGTTCTCGGCGATGGTGAACTCGCCGACGAGCCCGTCTTCCTTCCGGTCCTCCGGGACGAAGCCGACGCCGGCGTCGAGGATCTGCTTGACGGTGCGGCCGGTGAGCTCGCGCCCGTCGAGCGTGACGCGGCCGGCGTGCACCGGCTCGAGGCCGAGGATCGCCTCGGTCAGCTCGGTCTGCCCGTTGCCCTGCACCCCGGCGATGGCGAGGACCTCGCCGCGCCGGACCGTGAACGAGACGTCGTCGACGAGGACGATGCCGGACGGGTCGGTGACGGTCAGCCCGTCGACGACGAGCGCGTCCTCACCACCGGTGGCCGGTGCCTTGTCGACGACGAGGGAGACGGCACGGCCGACCATGAGCGCCGCGAGCTCGTTGTTCGTCGCGGTGGGCGATGCCTCGCCGACGACCTTGCCGAGGCGGATCACGGTGATGCGGTCGGCGACCTCGCGGACCTCGCGCAGCTTGTGGGTGATGAACACGATCGCGGTGCCGGCCGCACGGAGCTGCCGCATGATGCCCATCAGCTCGTCGGTCTCCTGCGGGGTGAGGACGGCCGTCGGCTCGTCGAACACCAGGACCGAGGCGTCGCGGGACAGCGCCTTGATGATCTCGACCCGCTGCTGGACACCGACGGGGAGGTCCTCGACCTTGGCGTCCGGGTCGACGTCGAACCCGAAGCGCTCGGAGATCTCCCGCACGCGCTTGCGGGCGCCGGCGAGGTCGAGCCGGCCGCCGAACGCGGTCTGCTCCTGGCCGAGCATGACGTTCTCGGCGACGGTGAAGACGGGGACGAGCATGAAGTGCTGGTGCACCATGCCGATGCCGGAACGCATGGCGTCACCGGGTCCGTCGAAGTCCTGGACGACGTCGTCGAGGAGGATCTCGCCCTCGTCCGCCTGGTACAGGCCGTACAGGACGTTCATCAGGGTCGACTTGCCGGCGCCGTTCTCCCCGAGGAGACAGTGGACCTCACCGGGCTCGACGGTGAGCGAGATGTGGTCGTTGGCGACGAGGGGGCCGAACCGCTTCGTGATGCCGCGGAGTTCGAGCTTCATGTTCTCTGGGTCTGTTTCTGTGATCGACGCACGGAAACGCGGGCGAGGGAGGTTCCCCCGCCCGCGTTCACCGGACTACTTGACGGTCGCCTTGGTCTCGACCTTGATCGAGCCGTCGATGATGCCCGACTTGATGGTGTCGAGCTCCTTCTCGAGGCCGCTGTCGACCTTGTCGGCGTAGTCGTGGAACGGCGCGATGCCGACGCCGTCGTTCTTCAGCGTGCCGACGTACGGCTCGTTGGAGTACTTCTTGTCGGCGGCCTGCTCGACGACGTCCTTGACGGCGGGGCGCATGCCCTTCTCGACGGACGTGAACGCGATGTCCTTGTAGCGCGGGTCGGCCTCGTAGAGGTCGCTGTCCGCACCGATCAGCACGGAACCGTTGTTCGCGTCCTTGATGGCCTCGGCAGCCGACTGGTAGATCGGGCCACCGACGGGCAGGATCACGTCGGCGTCCTGGTCGATCAGGGTCTGCGCGACGGCCTTGGCCTGCGTGCCGGCCTCGAAGCCGCCCGTGAAGGAGCCCTTCTGGCTGTCGACGTCCCAGCCGACGACCTTGACGTCCTTCGACTTCTGCTCGTTGTAGTACTTCACGCCGTCCGCGAAGCCGTCCATGAAGATCGTGACGGTCGGGATCTGCATGCCGCCGAAGGTGCCGACGACGCCGCTCTTCGAGTACGAGGCGGCCGCGTAGCCGGCGAGGAACGCCGCCTGCGAGGTGTCGAAGGTGATCGGCTTGACGTTCTTCGCGTCGATCGAGTTGTCGTCGATGATCGCGAAGTCGGTGTCGGGGTTCGCCGCGGCCTGCTTCTTCGTGGCGTCGGCGAGGTTGAAGCCGACGGTGACGATGAGGTTGCAGTTCTGGCCGATGAGCTGCTCGATGTTCGAGTCGTAGACGGTGGCGTCCTTGGACTCGGCCGACTTGTAGGTGGCACCGAGGTCGGACGCGGCGTCCTTCATGCCCTCGAACCCGAGCTGGTTGAACGACTTGTCGTCGAAGCCACCGGCGTCGGAGACCATGCAGGGGCGGAAGCTGGTCTTGTTGTCGCCGGACGCGGTGTCGGACGGGGCGGCCGAGCAACCGGCGAGGACGGCGACGGTACCGGCGAGCGCGAGGGAGCTCAGCAGGACCTGACGGGTACGAGATGTCACGGGTGGGTTCCTCCGGGGAGCGTGCCCGGACCACGTGCGTTCCGGGCGATCGTGGCGACAGTACACGACCGCCCGGCCGGTACAGAACGCCCCTGAGGGACTCCTGGGATCAGTTACGGGATCGCGACCGCGCCGAAACGCGCCCGTAACGCGAAGTCACGGTTCTGCCCCCAGTTCGGGGGACGTCAAGCGCTTTTCGTGATGGAGCGCTACAGGACGTCGCCGCGGCCGCTGATCTTCAGTGCATCCACCACACCCTTGACGCGCTGCGCGTTCGCACTGGTGGTCACGAGCAGGGCGTCGGGGGTGTCCACGACGACGATGTCCTCGACGCCGATGAGCGAGATGAGCCGCTGGCTGTGCGAGACGACGATGCCGCTCGACGAGTCCGCGAGGATGCGAGCGCCGTCCCCGAGCACCGCGAGGTTGTTCGCGCGGCCGCCGGACTGCAGCTTCGCGAGCGAGGCGAAGTCGCCGACGTCGTCCCAGTCGAAGTCGCCGGGGATGACCGCCATGCGCCCTGCGGCGGCGGCGGGCTCGGCGACCGTGTAGTCGATGGCGATCTTCTCGAGGTTCGGCCACACCGCGTCCACGACGGCACCACGGGCCGAGGTGTCCCACGCGTCGGCGAGCTCCTCGATGCCGGCGAGCAGCTCGGGCTTCGTCCGGCCGATCTCGGCGAGCAGCACGTCGGCGCGGGCGATGAACATGCCCGCGTTCCAGAGGTAGGTGCCCTGCTCGACGTACGAGCGCGCGGTGTCGAGGTCGGGCTTCTCGACGAAGGAGCGCACCGCGTGGGCGGTCGGGGCGCCCTCGATGCCGATCGGGTCGTCGTGCGCGTGGATGTAGCCGAAGCCGATCGCCGGCTCGGTCGGCGTGATGCCGATCGTCGTGATGTAGCCGGCGCGTGCGGCGACGACCGCTTCGCGGACCGACCGGCGGAAGCCCCGGGCGTCACCGATGACGTGGTCGGCCGCGAAGGAGCCGATGACGACGTCCGGCTCGCGGCGGCGCAGGATCGCCGCGGCGAGGCCGATGGCCGCCGTGGAGTCCTTCGGCTCGCTCTCGAGCACGACGTTGTGGTCCTCGACGCCGGGGAGCTGCGACTCGACGGCGACCCGGTGCGCACGGCCGGTGACGACCATGATCCGCTGCTCGCCGGCCAGGGGCGCGAGACGGTCCCACGTCTGCCGGAGCAGCGAGGTGCCGGACCCGGTCAGGTCGTGCAGGAACTTGGGCGCGTCGGCACGCGACAACGGCCAGAGCCGCGATCCGATGCCCCCGGCGGGGATGATCGCGTAGAAGTCCTCGAGTGCGTCTGCCACGTGCTCACCGTACCGGTGCTTCCGGGCGCGACCTGGGTGGTTCCCGCACGCTTCCCGCACGCACGCGGTGCGGGAGTCCGCACACGGCCCCCGCAGCCGGCCGCCGGTCGTGCGCCGCGCCTCCAGTCCGGTCGTCCACCGCCTGCAGGCGTGACCGCCCGCCGCCCGCCGACGCGGCTGTTCACCGCCTGCGTGCCGGGCGTTCACGTCGACGGCCCCGCGGGGACACGCCGCGCGCGGAGCATGGACACCGCCATGAACGCACGCAGCGTGGAGCGCGGCACGTCCCAACGGACCGTCGCCGTCGTGACCGAGAGCTTCCTGCCCACCCTCAACGGCGTCACCACCAGCGTCCTCGCGGTGCTGGACCACCTGGAACGCCGCGGTCACCGCGCGGTCGTCATCGCGCCGGACACCCCCGGCATCGCGCAGTTCCGCTCGCGCACCGCGGTGGAGCGGTACCGCTCCTTCGACGTCCACCGGGTCCCGGCCGTGGCGTACCGCCAGTTCCCGGTGGCGCTCCCCCACCCGGTGCTCGACACGATCCTCGCCGCCTCCGGCGCCGACGTGCTCCACGCCGCGAGTCCGTTCCTGCTGGGTGGGCGCGCGATCACGGCGGCCGGGAGGCTCGGCATCCCCTCCGTCGCCGTCTTCCAGACCGACGTGGCCGGGTTCGCCCGCCGCAACGGCCTGACCGCGACCGTCCCGTTGGTGCGGAAGATCCTCGGACGCATCCACGCCGGCGCCTCGCTGACGCTCGCGCCGTCGAGCGCGACCGCGGCGATGCTCGCCGAGGACGGCGTCCCCCGCGTCGCGCGCTGGGGCCGCGGCGTCGACACCGAGCTGTTCCACCCCGCGCGCCGCTCGTCGGCGCACGTGCGGGCGCTCCGGCGGCGGATCGCCCCGCGCGGCGAGACCATCGTCGGGTACGTCGGGCGGCTCGCGCCCGAGAAGGAGGTCGAGCGGCTCGCCGAGCTCGGCGGCATCCCCGGGATCCGGATCGTGGTCGCGGGCGGTGGTCCCTCCCGAGCCGCGCTCGAACGCCGCCTCCGCCACCTGGACGTCACGTTCACCGGTCCGCTCCGCGGGGACGCGCTCGCGGACGCCTACGCAGCCCTGGACCTGTTCGTCCACACGGGACCGGCGGAGACCTTCGGCCAGACCCTGCAGGAGGCGCACGCCAGCGGGCTGCCGGTCGTCGCGCCGAGCGCCGGCGGGCCGCTCGACCTCGTCGCGCCGGGACTCGACGGCGAGCTGTACGACCCGGACGAGCCACAGGCCCTGCGTCGAGCCGTCCTCGCCCTGCACCACGACCGCGCCCTGGCCGAGCGGATGGGCTCCGCCGGGCGTCTCCGGGTCGAGGGGACGACGTGGGAGGCGATCGGCGACGAACTGCTCGACCACCACGACACGGCCCGCACGATCGGCGCGCCGCCCGCCACGACGCGGGGTGCCCGGACCGGTTGGCACGAGAAGGTCAGCGCACGCGCATAGGATGGGTCGTGTTCCACACGAACACGAACGGCAAGGGCTCGCCGATCGGGCGAGCCCGTCCTATGGGAGGACGAGCTCATGGCCGAGCAGACCGCAGGGGGTACGGCGACCGCCGCACCCCGGGTGACGATCGAGGCGCCGCGCGCTTCTCGGACACCGCAGGGGACGCTCTACCGGGGGTCCACCGGCATGTGGTCCTGGGTCCTGCACCGCATCACCGGTGTGGCGATCTACTTCTTCCTGCTCGTGCACATCCTCGACACCGCCCTCGTGCGGCTCTCCCCCGAGGCGTACAACGCGGTCATCGGCACGTACAAGACGCCGATCATGAACCTCGGTGAGATCGCGCTCGTGATGGCCATCGTCTTCCACGCGTTCAACGGGCTCCGGATCATCCTCATCGACTTCTGGTCGAAGGGCCCGAAGTACCAGCGGGCCATGTTCTGGATCGTGATCGTCCTCTGGGCGATCGCCATCGCCGGCTTCCTGCCGCGCCAGCTCATGAACCTCGTCGCGGACTTCAACTAGGGGGCATCCGGATGACCACGCAGACCATCGAGCCCCCGCGCTCGGCAGCAGCAGCCCGCCGCTCCACCAACTGGGAGAAGTGGGGCTGGATCTACATGCGCGGCTCGGGCGTCCTGCTCGTCGTGCTGATCTTCGGGCACCTCTTCGTCAACATGGTGGCGGGCGAAGGCGTCAAGCAGATCGACTTCGCGTTCGTCGCCGGCAAGTGGGCGTCGCCGTTCTGGCAGGTGTGGGACTCGCTCATGCTCGTCCTCGCGCTGATCCACGGTTCGAACGGCATGCGGACGATCGTCAACGACTACGTGTCGAAGCCGGGCATCCGCAAGACCCTGCTCGTCGCGATCCTCATCGCCTGCGTCGTGCTCATCGTGCTCGGCCTGCTCGTGTGCTGGACGTTCGACCCGTGCCCCGCCGGCGCAGCCGCCGCGGACCTGCCGTCGTTCTGCCCGGCCCAGTAGCCGCAGCACGCGTCCTCGACCTCGCCGCCGCACGCCCCTGCCGGCGCGGCACCACTCCTGAAAGGCCCCAGTGACCGAGACCACCGTTCACCACCACCAGTTCGACATCGTCATCATCGGCGCGGGCGGTGCCGGCATGCGTGCCGCCATCGAGGCCGGCCCGAAGGCGAAGACGGCCGTCATCTCGAAGCTGTACCCGACGCGTTCGCACACCGGTGCGGCGCAGGGCGGGATGGCCGCGGCGCTCGCCAACGTCGAAGAGGACTCGTGGGAGTGGCACACCTTCGACACGATCAAGGGCGGCGACTACCTGGTCGACCAGGACGCCGCCGAGATCCTCGCGAAGGAAGCCATCGACGCGGTCATCGACCTCGAGAACATGGGCCTGCCGTTCAACCGCACGCCCGAGGGCAAGATCGACCAGCGGCGCTTCGGCGGTCACACCCGCGACCACGGCAAGTCCCCCGTCCGCCGGGCCTGCTACGCGGCGGACCGCACGGGCCACATGATCCTGCAGACGCTGTTCCAGAACTGCGTGAAGCTCGGCGTGAACTTCTTCAACGAGTTCTACGCGCTCGACCTCATCATGGTCGACGTCGTCGGCGAGGACGGCGTCACCCGCAAGCAGCCCGCCGGTGTCGTGGCGTACGAGCTCGCGACCGGTGACCTCCACGTCTTCCACGCCAAGGCGATGATCTTCGCGACCGGTGGCTTCGGCAAGATGTACAAGACCACCTCGAACGCACACACCCTGACCGGCGACGGCGTCGGCATCGTCTGGCGCACCGGCCTCCCGCTCGAGGACATGGAGTTCTTCCAGTTCCACCCGACCGGGCTCGCCGGCCTCGGCATCCTCCTCACCGAGGGCGCCCGCGGCGAGGGCGCGATCCTCCGCAACGCCTCGGGCGAGCGGTTCATGGAGCGCTACGCCCCCACCATCAAGGACCTCGCCCCGCGTGACATCGTCGCCCGGTGCATGGTGCAAGAGGTCGCCGAGGGCCGTGGCGCCGGGCCGAACAAGGACTACGTGCTGCTCGACTGCACGCACCTCGGGGCCGAGGTGCTCGAGACCAAGCTCCCCGACATCACCGAGTTCGCGCGCACCTACCTCGGTGTCGACCCGGTCGTCGAACCGGTGCCCGTCATGCCGACGGCGCACTACGCGATGGGCGGCATCCCGACCAACACCGACGCCGAGGTCCTGTACGACAACACCACGGTCGTCCCCGGGCTCTACGCCGCCGGCGAGTGCGCCTGCGTGTCCGTCCACGGCTCGAACCGCCTCGGCACCAACTCGCTGCTCGACATCAACGTCTTCGGCAAGCGCTCGGGCAACAACGCGGCCGAGTGGGTCAAGACCGCCGAGTTCCTCCCCCTGCCCGAGGACCCGGCCGCCGGCGTCCGCGACATGCTCGCGCAGCTCCGTGCCTCGACCGGCACCGAGCGCATCGCCGTGCTCCGCAAGGAGCTGCAGGACGAGATGGACAAGAACGCGCAGGTGTTCCGCACCGACGAGTCGCTCGCCCGCGTCACCGAGACCATCCACACGCTCCGGAACCGCTTCCTGCAGGTCTCCGTGCAGGACAAGGGCAAGCGGTTCAACACCGACCTGCTCGAGGCCGTCGAGCTCGGGTTCCTGCTCGACCTCGCCGAGGTCGTCGTGTACTCCGCCCGGAACCGCAAGGAGTCCCGCGGCGGCCACATGCGCGACGACTACCCGAAGCGCGACGACGAGAACTACATGCAGCACACCATGGCGTACCTGACGGGCGACCCGCACTCGTCACTCGCCGACGACCACATCACCCTCGACTGGAAGCCAGTCGTCGTGACGCGGTACCAGCCGATGGAGAGGAAGTACTGAGATGACCGACACCCTGGTCTCCGACGCACCCCGCACCGACACCGTGCAGGACGCCCCTCCCGGATCGTTCCCGGTGACGCTCATCATCCGCCGCTTCGACCCGGACGTCGACGACGAGCCGCGCTGGCAGGACTTCGACGTCATGATGCTGCCGACCGACCGCATCCTCGACGCGCTGCACAAGATCAAGTGGGACCAGGACGGCTCGCTGACCTTCCGGCGCTCCTGCGCGCACGGTGTCTGCGGCTCCGACGCGATGCGCATCAACGGACGCAACCGGCTGGCGTGCAAGACGCTGATCAAGGACCTCGACGTGTCGAAGCCGATCTACGTGGAGGCGATCAAGGGCCTGCCGCTCGAGAAGGACCTCGTCGTCGACATGGAGCCGTTCTTCAAGTCCTTCCGTGAGGTCCAGCCGTTCCTGCAGCCCGCGACCGCCCCCACCCCGGGCAAGGAGCGCATCCAGTCGGTGGCCGACCGTGCGCGCTTCGACGACACCACGAAGTGCATCCTCTGCGCCGCGTGCACGTCGTCCTGCCCGGTGTTCTGGACGGACGGCCAGTACTTCGGCCCCGCCGCCATCGTGAACGCGCACCGGTTCATCTTCGACTCGCGCGACGACGCGGCCGACGTCCGGCTCGACATCCTCAACGACAAGGAGGGCGTGTGGCGCTGCCGCACGACCTTCAACTGCACCGACGCGTGCCCGCGTGGGATCCAGGTCACGAAGGCGATCTCCGAGGTCAAGCAGGCCGTCATGCGGGGCCGGGCCTGACGACGTCGCCGGGACGGGGCCGACGCTCGGCTCCGTCCAAGGCACGTCAGGGGCACCACCGATAGGCTCCGCTCCATGACCTTCGCGGACACCCGCCCCATCCTCGACCAGCTCGGCTACACGATCCGCTACGTGCAGCTCCCCGGAGAGACCCTGCACGAGCCCCCGGTCGAGGGCGCGCTGCGCGTCGTCGCGGTCGAGGGCACGGGCGACTTCGCGCTCGAGGTCGTCGACTACGGCACCGCGCGGCGTCTCGCGACCGCCCGGGGCGAAGCGGACGCGGTCGAGATGCTCCGTCGCTTCCTCAACCGGCCGTTCCCGGCGCCGAAGGACATCCCCCGGTACGAGCTCGACGGGCTCCGCGACCGGGCGGCGTCGACGTACCCGCAGCTCGCGCAGCAGGTGGCGCAGGCGGGCGAGCAGGGCCTCACGATCCAGGTGCCGGCCGGCGTGCCGGTGGACCGCGTCGGTGGCCCGGACGGCTACCTGCTGCACCCGCTCGACACCCCGCTGCCGCAGCGCTCACTGCCGCCGCACGTCGCGTCGGCGCCCGAGACGCACCGCTACCTGGTCGAACGGCCGTTCCTGGTGACGGTCCGGTTCGTCCAGCCCTGGTTCGACCAGCCCGGAGGCGCGTTGCGCTTCCAGACGGCGGATCCGTCCGTCACGGTGCGCGACCTGGTCGTGGACGGTTCACTCTCGCGGCTCCGGGTGGTCTGACCCGCGCCCCGACCGCACCACGACGAAGCGGCCCGCCCCCTGCCGGGGCGGGCCGCTTCGTCGTGGTGGTCGCGCTACCCGAGGTCGGGGCGGTCGTACTGCGCACCGGCCGGGTTCGACTCGAGGGCACCGAAGACGATCCCGGCGATCCCGACGAACAGCGCGATGAGCCAGAACGGTCCGGCCAGGTTCGCGTCGTGCACCCGGCGCCACCCCAGGGCCAGGCTCGGCACGATCGTCGCGAGCCACCAGAGCCCCCACACCCCGCCGATCAGCAGCGCGACGACGGGCGGCCCCACGGCGTCGGACCGTGCCACGCCGTACGCGTCGGTCGAGGTGTTCGCCGCGATCCACGAGAACAGCGCGACGAGGTAGGCCCCGAGGAAGACGAGGTTGACCAGCCCGTTGGCGAGCGCCCAGAACCAGAACTCACTCCGGCTGGCCCGCCCGTCGAACCGCGCGTACTTCTTGAAGAACCGCGTGGCGGCGTCGAGGAAGCCGATGCCGTACCAGGGTGCCCAGAGCGGGGGCGTGCCGTCCGGCCCGACGGGGATCGGGGGCTGGAGCTGCGCGTACGGCTGGCCGTACGGCGGGAACGTCTGGCCGTACTGCGGGCCGTTCTGCTGCCCGTACGGCTGCCCGGCCGGCTGCCCGGCCGGCGGCTGCTGCCCGTCCGGCTGTCCCCACCCGGGTTCGCCGCCGGTCGTCATCGCGAACCGGTCGGTCGGTCGAACCGGGCGCCCTGCGGGTTCGACGGCAGGAACATCATGATGAACACCGCGATCCAACCGAGGAACGGGATGAGCAGCAGCAGCGCGAAGAGCCCGCTGATGTTCGCGTCGTGGAGGCGTCGCACGATGAGCGCCAGCGTCGGGATGATGAGCGCGAGTCCGACGATCCAGAAGGCCGTCCCGGCGAGCGGGTTGGTCGACATCGTCGAGAAGCCCACGTACGTCGAGGAGGTCGTGGTGGTCGTCGTGCCGGTGGCCGCCGTCAGGATGCTCGTGATGATCGACGCCACCGTGCCGATGATGGTGCTCCAGAGGTACCACCACCAGTACTCGCTGCGGCTCGCGCGGCCGCTGAACGTCGCGTACTTCTTGAAGAAGCGCGAGAACGCCTTGCCGAACGAGATGCCGTACCAGGGCGCCCAGATCGGCGGCTCGCCCCCGGGCCCGGTCGGTGCGGGCTGCTGGCCGTACGGGTTCTGCGGCGGGTACTGGTCGGTCATGGGTCCCCCTCGGGTGTTGGCTGAAGTACGAGTGCGATTCAACCAGAACGCCCCGGCCACGTCCGCGCGGGGTCAGGGGACGAGCGCGAGCTTCCCGCCGGGGTGCTGCGACTCGAGCACCTCGGCCGCGGACTTCGCCTCGGCCAGCGGGAACGTCCGCGCGACGGGGACGGCGAGCTGCCCGTCGCCCGCGAGGTCGATGAGTCGCTGCCGAACCGAGTCGCGGAACGCTTTGCTCTCCGGCTGGGCTCCGCCGATCGACCGGATGCCGTCGGCCCCCGCTCGACCGAACGCGGCGATCGTGACGATGCGCGACCTGTCCGCGACGAGCGCGAGCGAGACGTCGACGGCCTCGTCGGTCCCGACGCAGTCGAGCGCCACGTCGACGCCGTCGCCCGTGCCGTCGGCCACGAGTGCCCGGACCCGGTCCTCGAGTCCGTCGCCGTAGGCGATCCACTCACCGCCGAAGTCCGCGACGGTGTCGGCGTTGCGCTCGGAGGCGGTGCCGATGACCCGCGCCCCGAGGAGGCGCAGCTGCTGCAGGAGGCTGACCCCGACGGCACCGGCGGCACCGTGCACGAGGACCGTGTCGTTCCCCGAGGCCCGGGTCACCCGGAGCATGTCCGCGGCGGTGGTGCCGGCGAGCAGGAGGTTCGCGGCTTCGGGGAAGCCGAGGGCCGCGGGCTTGGCGAACACGTCCCGTGCCGGCACCGTGAGTCGCTCGGCCCAGCCACCAGCGACCCGGAACGCGAGGACCTCGTCACCGACCGCTCCCCCGCCGGACGCGATCTCGGTGTCCGGACCGACGGCGCTCAGGACGCCCGCGACCTCGTAGCCGATCGCGATCGGCAGGTCCGACGGGTCGCCCTGTCGGGTGTGCTTCGTGTCGGCGGGGTTCATGCCCGCAGCGCGGACGTCGATCGTCACCTCGCCGGGCCCCGGGGCCGGCACCTCGGTGTCGACGTACTCGAGGACTTCGCTGCCGCCGAACCGCGGGGCCACCCAGTGCTTCGTCATGCTCCCGACGCTACGCGCGCGGTGCCGGACGTCGTCGGGCGCGCAGGGTACGGGACCGCAGCACGAGCAGTGCGGAGCCGGCGACAAGGAGTGCTCCGGCGATCGTGAGCGGCACCGTCGGGTCGCTGCCGGTGAAGGCGAGTTCCGCCGGGGAGTTCCCGGAACCACCGCTGCCCGAGCCCGCAGCGACCGGCACGGCCGGAGCGCTCGACGTCGGTGCCGAGGGAGTGGGGGTCGGCGTCGGGACCACCGCGGGAGCGCGGACGGTGAGGACGTACGTCTCGGTGTCGGCCGGGGCCGTGCCGTTGTCCGCCGTGATCGTCACCGTCGTGGTGCCGGGCGTCGTCGGGGTGCCGGAGATGACCCCGGTCGTGGGGTTGATCGTGAGCCCGGGCGGCAGGGTCCCGCCGTCCGAGTACGTGGGCGCGGGCGTCCCGGTCGCCGTCACCGGGAACGAGTAGGGCGTACCGGCGGTCGCGGCCGTGGGGGTGCCGGACGTGATCGTCGGAGCCACCGTCTCGGAGGGGGTGCCGGGGGCCGGGCACCCGGTCGGCGCGGTGATCGTGTTCGTGTCGAGCGTGACGGCCGCGGTGCGCGCGAGCAGACGCCCGACGACGGTCGCACCCGTGGTGGCCGTGACGGACTGGTCAGCGAGGACCGTGCCCTGGAACTGCGCGGCGCTGCCGATGGTGGCCGAACTCCCGACCTGCCAGAAGACGTTGCAGGAGCTCGCGCCACCCGTGGTGAGGATGCGCGTGCCCGATCCGATCGTCAGCGTCGACGCGGCCTGGAACACCCACACGGAGTCGGCGCTGCCCGCGAGCGTCAGCGTCCCGGTGTCCGCGAGCCGAAGTGCGTCGCCGGTGTAGACGCCGGGCGACAGGCTGAGGCCGTTCAGCTCCGAGATGCCGGTCTGCGTCGGGGTCAGCGACGCCGCCACGTCGTACGCGGTCGTGGTGTCGGCCTGGGCCTGGGTCGCTGCCGCGTCGGTCTGGTGCACCGTGCCGTTCACGATCCCGTTGCCGGGTCCACCGAAGCCGGTGATCGAGGTCCCCGGCGAGAGGCCGAGGTCGCCCTGGACGGTGGTGGGTCCGGTGTTCGTGACGGTCGAGGCGCCGAGGACGCCGTACGTCGCGGCCGTGCCGAGCCCGATCGGACCGTCGATGACGGTCGCGGCCGAGGCGGGACCGGAGGACGCGAGCGCCAGCGCTGCCGCCAGTCCGATCCCGGTGCCGATGAGGGTGAGTGAGCGGACGATGGGCGTGCTGGCCATGACGGCCCCTGCCTGTTCAGGAGAGGTACCGCACAGGTGTCGAAGCCACCCGGCACTCGCCGTGCCGCGAGTCTCGCTCGCGCACCTGTGCGTGAGGGTCCCGATTGCCAGGTTCGGCGGATCCGCGGGGATCGGACACACCGGTCCGCGGCGCGATCGCCTCGCGTCCGGCGGTACCGTCGACTGGTGCCCTCCACTCCCGCAGCCCCCGACCGCGCGCACCGGACGGCCGGCCCGCAGCACGCGGCCGTCGTCGTGAACCCCTCCGCGGTCGACCTCGCCGCCCTCCGCTCGGCGGTCGCCACCGAGCAGGGGTCGCTCGGCTGGGCCGACACCGCCTGGTTCGAGACCGCGGCCGACGACGACGGCCGCGCCGCCGCACGCGCCGCTCGTGACAGCGCACCCGACGTCGTGCTGGTCGTCGGTGGCGACGGCACGCTGCGGGTCGCAGCCGAGGTGCTGCACGGGTCCGGCATCCCGATCGCCCTGCTCCCGACGGGCACCGGCAACCTCTACGCACGGAACCTCGGCATCCCGATCGGTGACGTCACCGCGGCCGTCCGGTCGGCGTTCCACGGCGCTGACCGTGCCGTCGACGTCGCCTTCGCCGCGCTCACCACCGCGGACGGGGACACGACCGAGCACGCGTTCCTCGTGATGGCGGGGATCGGGCTCGACGCCCGGATGGCCGCGGACACGAACGCCGGCCTGAAGAAGCGCTTCGGCTGGCTCGCCTACTCCGACCCGATCATGCGGTCCGTGGTCGGCAACCGCCAGGTCGACCTCCGGTACCGCCTCGACGAGGGCGACGAGCACAGCATGCGGGCGCACACCGTCATCGTGGGCAACTGCGGGACCCTCACGGCGGGCCTGCTGCTCCTCCCCGAAGCGCAGCCGGACGACGGCCTCCTCGACGCGGTGGCGTTCCGCCCGCGTGGCGCCTTCGGCTGGACGAAGATCGGCTACGGGCTGTCGCTCAACCGCTTCTACCACCGGACGCGTTTCGGACGGCTGCTCGCGCGCTTCCTGCCGCGGTCGCGGACGCTCGGCTACACGACGGCGCGGCGACTCGACCTCGTGCTCGACGAGCCCGAACAGCTGCAGTTGGACGGTGATCCGTTCGGCCTGGTGGCCGCTGCCAGCCTGCGCGTCGAGCACGGCGGTCTCGTGCTGCGGACGGCCTGACACGGCGGTCCGACGCGGGTGCGTGACGGACTGGAGGCGCGGTGCCAGCCGGCACCGCGCCTCCAGTCCGTCAGGTGGATGCGTCGAGGACGCTAGGCGCGCGCGGACCGCACCCGGTCCGCGAACGCGGCGTGCAGCGGGTGCTGCTCGTCGAGCCCGGTGATCTCGGTCACGATCTCGGCGTCGCTCCGGTCCGAGCGCAGCAGCGCCTGGAGCTCGACGCTCTGCTCGTCGTCCGGCACGTCGAAGCGCAGCGCGGCGCCCATGGCGTCGAGCAGCGCCGTCGGCTCCGTGCCGTCCTCGGCGAGGGCGGCGGCGGGCGACACGAAGCGCTCGTCGCGGGAGAGCTTGCGCAGCGGCTGTCGGCCGACGCGCGTCACGGTGTCGGGCAGGTGCGGGTTCTCGAAGCGCCCGATGATGGCCTGCACGTACGCACGGTGCACCTCGGGGTCGAGCTCGTGGCGGCGGACGAGCAGGTCGCTCGTCTCGGCGAGCACGGACTCGAGCTCGGACCGGACCGCGGGGATCGCGATGGCGTCCGAGATCTTGTCCGCCCCGGCGAGGAAGCCGTGGTACGCGACGGTCGCGTGCCCGGTGTTCACCGTGAAGAGCTTGCGCTCGATCGACGCGGCGAGGCCGTCGACGTAGTGGGCGCCGGGGATATCCGGCTCGTTCCCACCGAACGGCGTGCGGTCGATGGCCCACTCGAAGTAGGTCTCGACGGTGACGTCCAGGCCGGCGCCCTCGGGCTGCGCCGGGACGATGCGGTCGACCGCGGTGTTCGCGAAGACCGCCTTGGCGAGGGCCTGGTCGCGGACGTCGGCGGGGAGCGCCTCGACGATGAACTCGCGCAGGCGGTCGGTGGCGTTGAGGGCGTTCTCGCACGCCATCACGGCGATCGGCGCGGCGTCCGCGTCGCGCTGCTGGAGCGCCTTCGCGATGACCGGTGCGATGAACTTCAGGACGTTCGGTCCGACGGCGCAGGTGACGATGGACGCCGTGGCGATCTCGGCGACGACGGCCGATTCGTCCTGGGCGCTGTTCAGGGCACGGAAGTTCGTGACCTCGTGGTCGCGCGCGTTCTGACCGACCTCGTGCACGGTGTACGAGTCGGCTGCGGCGAGTGCGTCGATGAGGGGCGCGGCGACGTCGGCGAAGACGACCTCGTAGCCGGCCTCGTGCAGGAGCAGTCCGACGAAGCCGCGGCCGATGTTGCCCGCACCGAAGTGGACGGCGGTGGGGGTGCTCACTCGTTGACCTCGCCGAGGATCGACAGGATCGCGGCGGTGTCCGGTGCGTCGGTCAGCTTCTGGACCTCGTCCTCGTCGCTGAACACGATCGCGATCTTGGACAGGATGTCGAGGTGCTCGTTGTTGACGCCGGCGATGCCGACGACGAAGCGGACGGGGTTGCCGTCCCAGTCGATCGGGGTCGCGTAGCGGATGAACGACAGCGCCGAGGACTTGATGGCGTCCTTCGCGTCGTTCGTGCCGTGCGGGATGGCGAGGAAGTTCCCCATGTAGGTCGAGACGCTCTTCTCACGCTCGAGCATCGCCGGGTAGTAGTCCGCCGTGACCGCGCCTGCAGCCTCGAGGATCTCGGCAGCCTCCTTCATCGCCTCCGACTTGGTCGGTGCGGTGTCCTCGGTGTGGATCCGGGCCTGGCTCTCCTGCAGGACGGGCATCGGGGTTCTCCTTGCTTCGTGACGTGGCGTCGTGGACGTGTGGAGGGGACGAGCCGTGGCCCGTCCCCTCCGATACTGCACTTCGTTACTGGTTCTTGAGCTGTTCGACGACCTGGTCGTACTGCGGCGCGTTCATGAAGTTGCCGACCGACACGTGCTGTGCGTTCGGGTTCTTCTGCTTCGCGCGCTCCGTCAGCTCCTCCTGCGTGATGATCAGGTCCTCGTCACCGGAGAGGTTCGCGATCGCCTTGTTGGAGACCGTGACCCCCTCGATGCCCGCCTTCTTGATCTTGTTGCGGAGGACGCTGGCGCCCATCGCGCTGGAGCCCATGCCGGCGTCGCAGGCGAACACGAGGTTCTGGACGCGGGTCGCGGTCGCGGTGGTCGCCGAGCCCACGCCACCGAGCGAGGCCTCGGCCTCCTCCTCGCTCGCCGGGGAGTTGTTGCCGAGCAGGCCCGAGGTCGCGGCGTTGACGTCGCGGCCCTTGTTCGCCTGGAGCTTCGCCATCGCGGCGCTCATGTCGCCGCCACCGTTCGCGAGGTCACGCTTGCGGGTCGCGATGAGGAAGAACGACGCGACCGCGAACGACACCGCTGCGGACAGGATGACCGAGAGGATGACGCCGAGGAAGCTGTCCTTCGCCGTCGCACCGAGCACCGCGAAGATCGATCCGGGCGACGCCGGGGCGACGAGACCGGAGTGGAACGCGACGTTGGTCGCGACGCCCGTGGCACCACCGAGGATGACGGCGATGAACAGGACCGGCTTCTGCAGCACGTACGGGAAGTAGATCTCGTGGATGCCGCCGAGGAACTGGATGATGATCGCGCCGGGAGCGGTCGAGCGGGCGATGCCGACACCGAAGAAGGTGAAGGCGAGCAGGATGCCGAGACCCGGGCCGGGGTTCGCCTCGAGCAGGAAGAGGATGCTCTTGCCCGATTCTTGGACCTGCTGCGCGCCGAGCTGGTCGAGCACACCGTGGTTGATGGCGTTGTTGAGGAAGAACACCTTGGCCGGCTCGATGATCACGCTGGCGAGCGGGAGCAGCGAGTGCTGGACGAGGAAGTTCACCGCGTCGCCGAGGCCCTCGGCGATGAGCTTGAACAGCGGCGCGAGCCAGAAGAACCCGGCCATGGCCAACCCGAAGCCGAGGATGCCGGCCGCGTAGTTGTTCACGAGCATCTCGAAGCCCGGCTTGATCTTGCCGTCCCAGAGCTTGTCGATCTGCTTGATGAGGTACGCGCCGAGCGGCCCGCAGATCATCGCGCCGAGGATCATCGTCGTGCCGTTGGCGCCGATGATGACACCCATGGTCATGATCGAACCGACCACCGCACCACGGGTCTCGTAGACCATCCGGCCACCCTGGATCGCGATCGCGAGCGGGATGAGGTAGGTCAGGATCGGGCCGACGAGGCCGACGTTCGCGACGCCGCCCGTCTCACCGAAGCCGCCGAGGATGCCCACGGGCGTCCAGCCGGTCTCGATGAAGAAGGCGGTGATGATGCCCCACGCGATGAAGATCGCGATGTTGGGCATGACCATGCCGGAGAGGAACGTGCCGAACTTCTGAACGGCGACGCGTGCGCCGCCCCGCGACTTCGCGGGGGCGTCGGGCGCTGCAACGGACGACGTTGTCATGTGCGGTGACTTTCTGTGAGGTGCTGCTGCTGCGTGTGGAGGGGAGGTGGTGCTGGGGGTTCGGATCAGGCGGCGTGCGTCGCGGCCGCGGCGGACTTGGCGGCCGCCGCCGTGCTCGCGGCGAGTGCCGCCTGGGCCATCTCGCGGGCCTGGTCGAGGGTGTGCTTGCCGAGTTCGGCGCGCACGTCGGCCAGGGCCGCGGGGGTCATGGAGAGGGTCGTGGCGCCGAGACCGACGAGCACGACGGCGAGCAGCGGGTCGGCCGCTGCCTCGCCGCAGATGCCGACGGGCTTGCCGGCGTCCGCACCCGCTGCGCCGAGCTGCGCGACGAGGCGGAGCACGGCGGGGTGCCACGGGTCCTGGTAGGACGCGACGGTGCCGAGCATCCGGTCGGCGGCCATCGTGTACTGGGTCAGGTCGTTCGTGCCGATCGACACGAAGTCGGCGGAGGTGAACACCTGCTCGGCCATCAGCGCGAGCGAGGGGACCTCGGCCATCACACCGGCGGTGCGGATCCCGAGCTCGCGGGCGAGGTCGACGAAGTACTCGGTCTCCTCGGCGTCGGCGACCATCGGGGCCATCACCCAGAGGTCGGCCTCGGTCTCGGCGTCGGCCTGGGCGAGCGCGGTGAGCTGGTCGCGGAGCACCTCGGGGTGGTTCCGGAGCGCCCGGAGACCGCGTCGACCGAGGGCCGGGTTCTCCTCGTCCTTGTCGGTGAGGAACGGCAGGGGCTTGTCGGCACCCGCGTCGAGCGCCCGGACGACGACCTTCTTGCCCGGGAAGGCCTCGAGCAGCTGCTTGTAGGAGTCCTTCTGCTCGTCGACGGTCGGCGCCTTCGGCGAGTCGAGGAAGAGGAACTCGGTGCGGAAGAGCCCCACGCCCTCCGCACCGAGAGCAACGGCGCCCGCGGCGTCGGCCGGGCTGCCGAGGTTCGCGAGCAGCGGGACGGTGTGCCCGTCGGCGAGCGCGCCGGCGGTCAGGGGCGCTGCGGCCGCGGCGAGGCGGTCGGCGATGCGCTGCTCGACGTCGGCGACGAGGTCGGCCGACGGGTCGGTCACGACGGTGCCGGCGGCGGCGTCCACGACGACGACCGTGCCGTCGGACAGGTCGTCCGCGCCGGTCACGCCGACGATCGCGGTGATGCCCTTGGCGCGGGCGAGGATCGCCGTGTGCGAGGTCGGGCCGCCGTCACGCGTGACGAGGGCGAGGACCTTGTCGAGGTCGAGGAGTGCGGTGTCGGCCGGCGCGAGGTCACGGGCGACGAGCACGAAGGGGGTGTCCGACTCGGGCACACCCGGGGCGTGGACGCCGCGGAGCTTGGCGATGATGCGCTGGGCGACGTCGTCGAGGTCGGCGGCACGCTCCCCCATGTACCCGCCCATCGAGACGAGCAGGTCGCGGAACTGGCCGAACGCCTCGAACACGGCGCGCTCGGCGTTGGTGCCGCCGTCGATGCGGGCGTGCACGTCGTCGAGGAGGGTCGGGTCCTGCGCCATGAGCGCCTGCGCCTCGAGCACGGCCTGGGCGTCCCCGCCGGCGAGCTGCCCCCGCTTGTTGAGGTCCTCCGCCACCGCTGCGATCGCGGCGGCCACGGCCTGCTTCGCGTCGTCCGCCGAACCGGTCAGGGCGTCCTTCGACGGTTCGCCGAGCGGGTCGGCCATGCGGAGCACGGGGCCGTGGGCGACGCCACGGCCGACGCCGGTGCCGAGCAGTTCGGACATTCGAGACTCCTTCATCTCACGCGCGCTTGCGGTGGGGTGGTTCGTTCGGTGCGCGCAGCGCGGAGACGGGACCCCGCCGGTGCGGCTGAGCAGCACCATACCCCGATCCACGTTGACAAACAAACACATCCGGGGATAAAAATGCAGAAACAGATGCCCGTTTGCGTCTGGTGGCGGATCCGTTCGGGTCGCTGTCGCCGGAGACGTGCCCGGTCGTGTCCGTTCCGCTCCGACTCCCCCACCGCTTCCGAGACGACGAGGCCCCGATGTACGCACCAGAGCGCCACCAGCGCATCGTCGAACAGGCGCGTGCGCAGGGCCGGGTCGACGTCAAGGACCTCGCCGAGCTGCTCGAGGTGACCCCGGAGACGATCCGCCGCGACCTCACCTCGCTCGAGCGCCGCGGGCTGGTCCGACGTGCGCACGGTGGCGCGATCCCCGTCGAACGCATCACCCTGCACCCGGGGGTCGGCGACCGTGGCGGCATCAACCAGGCCGAGAAGATGGTCATCGCCGAGGCCGCGCTCGGCGAGCTGCCCGAGAACGGGTCCGTCATGATCGACGCCGGCACCTCGACGATCTGCCTCGCCGAGATGCTCCCGACCGATCGTGGCCTCACCGTCGTGACGCACTCCCTGCCCGTGGCGATGGCGGTCGCGAACCGGCCGGGCATCGACCTGCACCTGCTCGGCGGCAACATCCGCAGCGACTCGCTCGCCGGCGTCGGCACGTGGACGCACCAGCTCATCGGGATGGTCAGCGTGGACGTCGCGTTCATCAGCATCAACGGCATCACGCCCGAGCGCGGCCTCACGACGCACAACATGGCCGAGGCCGCCGTGAAGTCCGCGATGATCAAGTCCGCGCGCCGCAGCATCCTGCTCGCCGACCACACCAAGTTCGGTCGCGAGGAGTTCGGCCGCGTCGCCCCGCTCGCCGCGATCGACACGATCATCACCGACCCCGGCGTGAACGCCGACCTCGTCCGCGAGGTCGAGGCCGCCGGCACCGAGGTCTTCTGGCCCGGCCGCGACTGACCCTGCGTCCCGCCCCGGAACCGCCCACCCCGCGCTCGCTACCATGAGCCAACCACCCATCGACAGGAGTACATCGATGTCCGAAGCCACCCGCACCGTCACCGTCGCCAGCGCGTCCGGCCTGCACGCACGCCCGGCCTCCCTCTTCGTCCAGACCGTGACCGCGTCCGGTCACCAGGTCACGATCGCGAAGGGCGACAAGTCCGGGAACGCCGGTAGCATCCTCGCGCTCCTCGGCCTCGGCATCGAGAACGGCGACGAGGTCACCCTCACGGTGAACGGCGACGACGCCGAGACCACCGCGGACAGCCTGGTCGAGTTCCTCAAGACGGACCACGACGCGGCCTGACCACAGGACGGACGGGAGGCGCGGTGCCAGCTGGCACCGCGCCTCCCGTCCGTCGTCCGGTCGCCCCTACTGCCCCAGCGGCGGGATCGGGCGCAGCTCGCCCCAGGCGAAGGCACTCTCGGCGATGAAGTCCTGCAGGTCGTCGGCGATCTTCAGCAGCATCTCCGGTTCCCCGTCGCGGAGCCACAGCCACGAATCGCCGTCGTCCCCGGCGACCGACCAGGCGAGCGCCATCCCCTCGTCGGCAGCCTCGGTGTCGACCACCCGCCGCAGTCGTTCGGACCAGTCGCTGTACACCCAGAACTCTGCTCCCCTGAACTCGTCCGGGCGCAGCATCTGCTCGGCCACGGGACGGAACGCGGCGAGCAGCTCCCCCACGGTCATCACGACGGTCACGGCGCGAGCCTACGACCGGCGCAGCCGTGTCGGCACCCGCCGATAGGGTGTTCTGCATGACACGCCTGCGCCTCGCATCCGTCAACGTGAACGGCATCCGTGCCGCGTTCCGGAAGGGCATGGGCGACTGGCTCGCCACCCGCGACGTCGACGTGCTCGCCCTGCAAGAGGTCCGCGCGTCGAGCGACGACCTCGCCGGGCTCCTCGGCGACGAGTGGGACATCGTGCACGACCCCGCGACCGCGAAGGGTCGGGCGGGCGTCGCGATCGCCTCCCGCCACAGCGCGCACGTGCACCGTGTCGCGCTCGGTGCGGACGACTTCGACTCCGCCGGGCGTTGGCTCGAGGCCGACTACGAGATCGGCGGCACCACGGTGACGGTCGTCTCGACGTACGTGCACTCGGGCGAGGTGGACACCCCGAAGCAGGACGAGAAGTGGAAGTTCCTCGACGCGATGACCGAGCGGCTGCCGAAGCTCCGCGAGCACAACCCGCTCGCGGTCGTCGTCGGCGACCTCAACGTCGGGCACGACCAGCGGGACATCAAGAACTGGAAGGGCAACGTCAAGCGCGCGGGCTTCCTGCCGCGTGAGCGTGCCTACTTCTCGCGGTTCTTCGGCGAGCAGGGCGCCGAGGTCGAGGGCGCCGACGGCACGACCGGGCCCGGTCTCGGCTGGGTCGACGTCGGTCGCGCCCAGGCCGGCGACGTCGAGGGGCCGTACACGTGGTGGTCGTGGCGCGGCCAGGCGTTCGACAACGACACGGGCTGGCGGATCGACTACCAGATGGCGACCCCGGAGCTCGCCGCGAAGGTCACGCAGTACACGGTCGACCGCGCTGCCGCGTACGACCAGCGATGGTCCGACCACGCCCCCGTGGTCGTCGACTACGAACTCTGACCCGCACCCCCACACTTCTCCAGCACAGGACAGCACCATGACCAAGACGCGCATCTTCTCGGGCATCCAGCCCTCGGCCGGTTCCCTCCACCTCGGCAACTACATCGGCGCGCTCATGCAGTGGCGGACGCTGCTCGACGACTACGACGCCATCTACTGCGTCGTCGACATGCACGCGATCACGTCCCCGCAGGACCCGGCCGAGCTCCGCGCGAACACCCGGGCGACGGCCGCGCAGTACATCGCCTCGGGCATCGACCCGACCAAGGCGACGCTGTTCGTGCAGTCGCACGTCCCGGCGCACGCCGAGCTCGCGTGGGTGCTGAACACGCTCACCGGCTTCGGCGAGGCGAGCCGGATGACCCAGTTCAAGGACAAGTCCGCCCGGCAGGGCACCGAAGCCGCGTCGGTCGGGCTCTTCACGTACCCGATCCTGATGGCGGCGGACATCCTGCTGTACGACACGAAGGTCGTGCCGGTCGGCGACGACCAGCGGCAGCACGTCGAGCTCACCCGCGACCTCGCCGGGCGCTTCAACTCGCGGTTCGGCGACACGTTCGTCGTGCCGGAGGCCCGGATCCTCACCGACACGGCGCGGATCTACGACCTGCAGGACCCGACGAGCAAGATGAGCAAGTCGGCCGCGTCCGACAACGGCCTCATCCGCCTGCTCGACGACCCGAAGCGCACCGCGAAGAAGATCCGCTCGGCGGTCACCGACACCGAGCGCGAGATCCGGGCCGACCGTCAGGCGAAGCCGGGCGTGACGAACCTGCTGTCGATCCTCTCGGCGTTCACCGGCACCCCGGTCGCCGCGCTCGAGGAGTCGTTCCAGGGCAAGGGCTACGGGGACCTGAAGGGCGAGGTCGCCGACGCCGTCGTGGCCGAGCTCGAGCCCGTGCGCGCCCGCACGCTCGAGCTGCTCGACGACCCGGCCGAGCTCGACCGGCTCCTCGCCGTCGGCGCCGAGCGTGCCGAGTCGATCGCCGCCGAGACCCTCGCGAAGGTCTACGAGCGCATCGGCTTCGTGCCCCGCACCCGGCGCTGACCGTGCGCCCCGTCACGCTGTCGTCCGCCCGGGTGCACCTCGACGTGCCCACCAGGGCGGACGCGACGGCGATCACCGAGGCCTGCCAGGACCCGGACATCGTGCGCTGGACGACGATCCCCACGCCGTACACCGCCCGGGACGCCACGACCTTCGTCGACGCGCTCGTCGGTCCGGGGTGGGCCTCCGACCGCGAGTACACCTGGGCGATCCGTCGGACGGGGTCCACCTGGCTCGAGGGGATCATCGGGTACCGCACGGCGCGGCGGGACCTCGGCTTCTGGCTCGCACCCTCCGCACGCGGCGCCGGACTGATGCACGACGCCGTGAGCCTCGTGCTCGACTGGGCCTTCGCGCAGGGTGCGCCGGACGTGTACTGGGAGTGCTACGTCGGCAACACCGCCTCGGCCTCGGTCGCCCGTGCCGCGGGGTTCTCGTACACCGGCACCGGCGACGCGCTCATCCCCGGGCGGGACGGCGCTCCGACGACGGCGTGGAAGGGGCTCCGGCGGGCCGACGGCGCTCCCGCGTCCGACCTGCCGTGGCCGGCCGAGACGACGACGGCACGCCCGGATGACGCGTCACCGACCGTTCGCGGATAGTCTCGGACCGTGACCGTCACCCCTCGGCCGTCGGACTCCGCGGCCTCCCCCGCAGCGCACCCCTCGGTCTCGCCGGCCGAGCTCCGTGCGATGCGCCGCGGCCTCGAGCTCGCGGCCCTCGGCCCCGCGGTCGGTGACCACGTCCGCGTCGGCGCCGTGATCCTCTCCCCCGACGGATCGGTCCTCGCCGAGGGCTGGCACAAGGGAGCCGGCACCCCGCACGCCGAGGTCGACGCGATGTCGAAGGTCGACCCCGCACACCTGGTCGGCGCGACCGCCGTCGTCACCCTCGAACCCTGCAACCACACCGGACGCACCGGTCCGTGCGCCGTCGCCCTGCTCGAAGCGGGGATCGGCCGCGTCGTGTACGCCGTCGACGACCCCGGGCCGGCAGCCCACGGGGGTGCCGAGCGACTCCGGTCCGGCGGAGTCGACGTCGTCTCGGGCGTCCTCGCCGACGAGGTCGAGGACTTCCTCGAGCGCTGGCTCCTCTCGGTGCGCCTCGGACGCCCGTGGGTGACGGTGAAGTGGGCATCGAGCCTCGACGGCCGGGCCGCGGCGGCCGACGGCACGAGCCAGTGGATCACCGGCGCGGCCGCACGCCAGCACGTCCACGAACAGCGCGCCGCGCACGACGCGATCCTCGTCGGGACGGGCACGGTCCTCGCCGACGACCCGAGCCTCACCGCGCGGGGCGACGCCGGGGAACTCCTCGCCGACCAGCCCGTCCCGGTGGTGTTCGGCGCCCGGCCGGTCCCCGACGACGCCGCGGTCCGCCGCCACCCTCGCGCCCTGCTGACGCTGTCCGGCCACGACCCCGCCGCCTCGCTCCACGCACTGCGGGACCACGGCGTGCACTCGGTGTTCGTCGAGGGCGGGCCCACCGTCGCCTCGGCGCTCATCGCGGCCGGTCTGGTGGACGAGTACCTCGTCTACCTCGCGCCCGTCCTGCTCGGCGGCCCCCGCGTTGCCCTCGGTGACGTCGGTGTGGGAAGCATCGGCGAGCGTCGCCGGTTGGACGTACTATCGACCACCAGCCTCGGCCCCGACCTGCTGGTCCGAGCCCGACCCCACCGCGCACCCCGGCCGGCGGCGGCCGAGCCCGGGATCGCGGGGCCCCAGAACGACCGGAGCACCACATGACCGATGCACTCACCTCCCCCACCCCCGGGAGCCCGGTCCAGTTCGAGGTGTCGACGAACGTCCCGACCACGCACGGCACGTTCGAGATGCGCGCGTACCGCGACCTCGTGACGAGCGCCGAGCACGTCGCGATCATCGCCACCGGCCCGGACGGTGCAGCACCGCGCGACGGCGCCCTCGTCCGGGTGCACTCGGAGTGCCTGACGGGCGAGGCGTTCGGCTCCCTCAAGTGCGAGTGCGGCCCGCAGCTCGACGCCGCGCTCGACACGATCGCGGCCGAGGGTGGCGTCGTGATCTACCTCCGCGGGCAGGAGGGCCGCGGCATCGGTCTCATCAACAAGCTCAAGGCCTACCGCCTCCAGGAAGACGGCCTCGACACGCTCGACGCGAACCTCGCGCTCGGTCTCCCCGCCGACTCGCGGGCGTACGGCGGCGCGGCCGGCATCCTCGCCGACCTCGGCATCACCACCGTCCGCCTCCTGTCGAACAACCCCGAGAAGCGTCGCCAGCTCGAGGAGCACGGCATCACGGTCGAGAGCCTGGTGCCGCTGGTCGTCGGCGTCTCCGCGCAGAACGCGGCGTACCTCGACACGAAGCGCGACCGGATGGGGCACCAGCTCCCCGCGCACCTCGAAGCGGGGAGCCCGCTGGCCTGACCGAGCGCCGGCCCGACCCGACCCGGCCACGATCCAGCGGATTCGCAGGTTCACGACATCTGTCGTACGATGGTGGCCCCCGTCACAAGCGGTACACCACCACGAACCGAACGCACCCGATCAGTGCCCGCGCCACCCCGCGCGAACCGATCGGTGTCCGCCGTCCGGAACACCGCTGCGCTCCCCCCGAGCGTCATCCACGGAGTCTCCTCACCCCATGTCCGCCGCACCGGCACCCGCATCCCCGAAGACCGCAGGCAACCCGCGCTCCCGCGTCGTGATCGCCAGCCTCGTCGGCACCTCCATCGAGTTCTACGACTTCTACGTCTACGCGACCGCCGCGGTCCTCGTCTTCCCGACGCTCTTCTTCCCGAACGAGGACCCGACGGCATCGCAGCTGTCCTCGTTCGTCACGTTCGCCCTCGCGTTCTTCGCCCGCCCGGTCGGGTCGATCATCTTCGGCCACTTCGGCGACCGCGTCGGCCGCAAGGCGACCCTCGTGGCGTCCCTGCTCGTGATGGGCACCGCGACGTTCCTCATCGGCTGCCTGCCGACGTTCGACTCGATCGGCATCTGGGCTCCGGTGCTCCTCGCCGTGATGCGCTTCGCCCAGGGCGTCGGGCTCGGTGGCGAGTGGTCGGGCGCGGCACTGCTCGCGACCGAGAACGCGCCGAAGGGCAAGCGCGGGGTGTTCGGCTCGATGCCGCAGCTCGGCGCCCCGATCGGCTTCCTGCTCGCCAACGGCCTGTTCATCGCGATCAACGCGGCGATGCCCGCCGGCGCCGACGGCACCCCGAACCCGGACTTCCAGGCCTGGGGCTGGCGACTCCCGTTCCTGCTGTCGGCCGTCCTGGTGATCGTGGGCCTCTACGTGCGGTTCAAGCTCGTCGAGTCGACGGTGTTCCGTGGCGTCCAGGAGTCCGGTTCGGTCGCCAAGGTCCCGCTCGGCCGGGTGTTCCGCACCTCGTGGCGCGCCGTGATCGTCGGCACCTTCGGCATGGTCGCGACCTACGTCCTCTTCTACTTCATGACGACGTTCACGCTGTCCTACGGCACCACGGGCGCCGAGGCCGGCCCCCTCGTCCCGAAGATCGGCCTCGGCTACACCCGTGGCGAGTTCCTCACGCTGCTCATGATCGGCGTCGTGTTCTTCGGCATCTTCACGCCGATCGCAGGCATCCTCGCCGACAAGTTCGGCCGTCGTCGCACGCTCATCCCGACCACGATCGGCATCGCGCTCTTCGGCCTGACGTTCCAGTTCTGGTTCGCCGCGTCGACCGGTCCGATCACGGTGGTGACGTTCCTGATCGTGGGACTGTCGCTGATGGGCCTGACGTTCGGTCCGATGGGCGCCCTGCTGCCGGAGCTCTTCCCGACGAACGTGCGCTACACGGGTTCGGCGATCGCCTACAACGTCGCGTCGATCCTCGGCGCTTCGCTCGCTCCGACCATCGCGCTCGCGCTGTGGCAGCCGGACGGCAACATCTTCCTGGTCGGGCTCTACCTCACGATCGCCGCGGTCGTGACGCTCGTCGCCCTGTTCTTCATCCGTGAGACGAAGAGCGCCGCGCTCGACGCGGCGGACACCGCCGGTGAACCGGACGCAGCACCGGTGGACGCGCGCGCCTGACGCGACCACCTGCGCAGACGGGAGGCGCGGTGCCGGCTGGCACCGCGCCTCCCGTCCGTCGTCAACCCGGGTTGACATCCGTCAGTACGTCAATGTAGGTTGACACGCGTGGACCGACCGACCATCACGAGCCTCGCCGCCGGCGCAGCCGGAGACGACCCGTTCTCCGCCCTCGCCAGCGTGCGCGAACTCCGTCGTGAGCTCGACCGGACCGAGGAACTCGCGGCCCGACGTGCCCGGAACGCCGGCGCCTCGTGGCAGGAGATCGCGACGCTGCTCGGCGTCAGCCGCCAGGCAGTGCACAAGAAGTACGGCAGAAACTAGGAACACGATGAGCTCCCCCTTCGCCAGACCCAAGAAGACCGACGGTCCCCGCGCCACGTTCGGCCGACTGCTGAGCTACCTGTTCGAGAACAAGCCCGCGATGGTCGTCATCATCGTGCTGAGCGTCCTCGGTGCCGGTGCGTCCCTCGCGCAGCCGCTGCTCGTCAACCAGGTCATCACCGCCGTCCAGCACGGCAACACGCTGAGCACCCTCGTCTGGCTGCTCGTCGGACTCGTCATCGTCGCGGGCGTCCTCAACGGTGTGCAGCACTTCCTGCTGCAGCGCGCGGGTGAAGGCGTCGTCCTGTCCACCCGGCGGAAGCTCATCGCGCGCATCCTCAACCTGCCGATCTCCGAGTTCGACACGCGCCGCACCGGCGACCTCGTCTCCCGTGTCGGCAGCGACACGACACTGCTGCGCGCCGTGCTGACGCAGGGCCTCATCGAGTCGATCGGCGGCGCCCTGACGTTCATCGGCGCGATCATCGCGATGGCCGTCATCGACCCGCTGCTCCTCGGCATCGTCATCGTCATCGTGCTCGTCGCGATCGTCGTCGTCGGCGGGCTCAGCCGCCGCATCCGCGTCGCGTCGAAGCGTGCGCAGGAGAAGGTCGGCGACCTCACCGCGGCGGTCGAACGCGGCATCGGTGCCGTCCGCACGATCCGTGCCGCCGGTGCCACCGAGCGCGAGGTGCACGAGGTCGACGGCCACGCGACCGAGGCCTACCGTCGTGGCCTCGACATCGCGCGGATGTCGGCGTTCGTCGTCCCGGTCGCGAGCATCGTCATGCAGGTCGCGTTCATCGCCGTCCTCGGGGTCGGTGGTGCACAGGTCGCAGCCGGCACCATCACGATCGCGACGCTCATCACGTTCATCCTGCTGCTGTTCATGATGATCATGCCGCTCGGCCAGGCCATGGGCGCTGCCGTCGCCGTCGCCCAGGCGCTCGGTGCGCTCGGCCGGATCGAGGAGATCCTGCACCTCCCGACCGAGGCGCAGGACGACCAGGCCGTCCGCGTCGCCGCAGCGGTGGAGAGCGACGACGCGATCGCCTTCGAACACGTGTCGTTCCGGTACGCGCGTCCGGCCCAGGCCTCCGGTGCGGACGGCGCCGAGCCGGCCGTCGACGACGACACCGCCTCCGACGACGTGGTGCTGCACGACGTGTCCTTCCGGGTCCCCCGCGGGTCACGCGTCGCACTCGTCGGTCCGTCCGGCGCGGGCAAGTCGACCACGCTCGCACTCATCGAACGGTTCTACGACCCGACCGACGGGGTCATCCGGCTCGGCGGCGTCGACGTCCGTGGCCTCGACCGCGCCGAGCTCCGCGCGCAGATCGGGTACGTCGAACAGGACGCTCCGGTGCTCGCCGGCACGATCCGGGCGAACCTGCTGCTCGGGTCACCGGACGCCACCGAGGACGACTGCGTGCGCGTGCTCGAGGCCGTCAACCTCGGCGAGGTCCTGCACCGCGACCCCCGCGGCCTCGACGCCCAGGTCGGCGAGGACGGCGTCATGCTCTCCGGCGGTGAACGGCAGCGGCTCGCGATCGCCCGGGCACTCCTCGCCGCTCCCCCGATCCTGCTGCTCGACGAGTCCACCTCGTCGCTCGACGGCGTCAACGAGCAGAAGATGCGCCTCGCGATCGACGCCGTGGCCGAGGACCGCACGCTGCTCGTGATCGCGCACCGGCTGTCCACGGTGGTGGACTCGGACGTGATCGTCGTGCTCGAGCACGGCCGGGTCGTCGGCGTCGGGACCCACTCGGAACTCGTCGAGTCGACGCCGCTCTACCGCGACCTGGCGAAGCACCAGCTGCTCGTCTGAGCCGGCGCGGCAGCGGTCGGTCGACGGTGCGCCGAGGTCAGAGGAGCGCGCCGCCGGGGTTCGCCAGTCCCTCGTCCATGTCGCTGTGGTCGACGTGCCCACCTGCGGCGCGGATCTCGTCGAGCGCCCGCGCGCTGCGGGCTTCGTCCACCCCGACCACGAGGTCGTCGTAGACGGCGACGTCGTATCCCGCAGCCCGGGCGTCGAGCGCCGACGCCCGCACGCAGTGGTCGGTGGCGATGCCGACCACGTCGATCGTGACGACGCGGTGCTCGGCCAGGACCTCGGGCAGCCCGACGCCGTCCTCGGTGCGCGCCTGGAACGCCGAGTAGTCCGGCGTGCCCTGCCCCTTGAAGACATGGACGTCGATCGGAGCGGTGTCGAGCCGCGGGTGGTACTCGGCCCCCGGGGTCCGGGCGACGCAGTGCACCGGCCAGGTCGTCTCGTAGTCCGGACCCTCGGGACCGGCGAAGTGGCCGCCGTTGTCGTCGTCGCCGTGGTGCCAGTCGCGGGAGCCGACGATGAGGTCGTACTCGTCGGCGTGCCGACCGAGGAACGCGGTGATGCGTCGCGCGAGGTCGTCCCCGCCGGTCACACCGAGGGCACCGCCCTCGGTGAAGTCGTTCTGGACGTCGACGACGAGGAGTGCCCTGGACATGCGTCCATCCAACACCCGCGGCCTCAGGAGCCGGTGAGCCTGCTCCCGCACGAGTACGTCGCCGCCGTCACCGCGTCGAGTGCGGGCAGCGCCGCGGCCCGCGAGGACCCGATCGCGTAGAAGGCGAACGTCAGCCGGGTGCCGTCGGCCGCGTCGATGTAGCCGCCGAGGGTGTTCGCGCTGTCGATCCACCCGGTCTTCGCGTGCACCTTGCCCCGGGCGACCGCGTTCGCCCCGGTGAACCGACTGGCCAGCGTGCCGGACTGCCCGGACACCGGCAGGGCGTTCGCGAGCGTCCCGAGGCCCTTCGCACCGGCGGCGACCTGCACCATGAGGTGCGCGACGAAGTTCGGCGACACGGCGTTCGCGGCGCTCTCCCCCGAGCCGTCCTTGATGACGATGCCGGCCGGGTCGACGCCGTACGACTTCAGGGCTGCCTGGTACACGGCGGTCAGCGAGGCTGCGGAGCCGTCCGAGCCGGACTCCTTCGACGAGATCCGCGCGAGCATCTCGGCGAGGGTGTTGTCCGAGTTCGGGATCATCTGCCCGATGAGCGTCGACACCGGCTGCGAGGAGACCGTGGCGATCGTGTCCGTGCTGGTCGTGGCACGTTTGACGATCTGCGCGTTCCCCGCACCGGCGACCCCGGCGTTCGCGAGGGCCGTGCGGAACAGGTCCCCGGCGCGACCGACCGGGTCGGTGGAGCGCGGCGACGTCTGGGCACCCGGGTTCGCGCGGTCACCGTCGACCATGAGCGCCGTGACGTTCGGCTGGTAGCCGATCGTCCGCTCGCTCACCGGCCACGTGGGGTCCCAGGCGTCGGCGTCGTTCCAGTACGTGTCGTCCGTGACGATCGTCGTCACCGGGGTGTTGCCGAGCTTCGCCTTCACCTGCTGGGCGAGCTGCGCGAGCGTCGGGGCGCCCGGGTACACCGTCGCTCCGCCTGCCGAGAGCGTGGCGTCACCGTGGCCGACGAGGGCGATCGCACCGCCGGACTCCTTCGTCACGGTGGTCGGGATGCGGTGGTCGCCGCCGAGGACGGCCAGCGCGGTCGCCGTCGTCAGGGTCTTCATCACGCTGCCGGTCTGTGCGGCCTCGTCACCGTTGCGCGAGAACAGCACCTCGCCGGTCTTCGCGTTCATGACGTACCCCTCGAACGCGCCGAGGCCGCTCGCCGAGGCGGCGTTCGTGATCGTGCAGGTCCGGAGGGCGGAGGGGCCCGCGGCGTCGTCCGGCACCGTGCGGCCGCTCGGCGTCGGTGTCGGGGTGGGGGCGGCCGTCGTCGGTGCGGGGCTGCTCGACGCGGTGGCGGACGCCGTCGCGGCCGCCGTGGTCGTCGGGGTCGGCATCGTCGCCGCCGCCACGGCCACGGCACCGCCGGACCCGAGCACGAGCACGGTCGCGAGGCCACCCGCGATCCACGGCACCGGGCGGCGGGCGAACGAGGCGCGGACGGCGGTGCGCGCGTCGCGGAGGCGGTCCGCGACGCCGCGCGGTGAAGGCTGCTGGTCGGACATCGCGAACGATCCTACGGAACTGCGGGAGGAGCCTCCAGGCCCACTTTCCGGATCCGGACGTTCCGCGCCCTGCCGGACGTCAGCCGTCGGTCGGTCGCGTCAGCCGTCGGCCGTCAGCCGTCAGCCGGGTACCGGACGCCGACCTGTCGGCGGGCCTCGTCCATGAGCGCCATGATCGCGACCGTCTCCTCGGGGTCCATCGGGCCGCCCTCGTGGGTGCCGGACTCGACCATCGACTCGAACGCGCGCACCTCGTGCGCGTAGCCGGTGAGTTCCTCACGCCCGTCGAACTCCTCGACGACGTTCCCGTCGCGGTCGCGGAGCCGCCAGGTCGTCGGCGTGAACCACGTCGAGTCCAGGTCGATGCGGCCGTCCTCGCCGATGACCGAGGCGGTGTTCGGACTGCGGAGGTCGAGCCCGAAGTGGAGCATCGACTGCGTGCCGCCCTCGTGCGTCAGCACCAGGCCCATCTGGGTGTCGACGCCCTGCTCGCTCAGGGTGCCCGCGGCGACGACCGACGTGGGGACGCCGAGGACGTCGACCGCGAAGGAGATCGGGTAGATGCCGAGGTCGAGCATCGCGCCGCCGCCGAGCGCCGGGTCGTTCAACCGGTGTGCCGGGTCGGACGGCAGCGCCTGGTGGTGGGTCGCCTCGACGAGCCGGATCCGCCCGATGCGGCCCTCGGCCACGAGCTCGCGGATCATCGACATCTGCGGGAGGAAGCGCGTCCACATCGCCTCCATGACGGCGACGTCGGCCCGCCGGGCGGCGTCGACCACCAGGCGGGCCTCGTCCGCCGTGATCGTGAAGGCCTTCTCGACGAGTACGTGCTTGCCGGCCACGATGGCGAGCAGTGCGTCCGCCGCGTGCCGCGAGTGCGGTGTCGCGACGTACACGGCGTCGACGCCGTCGTCGGCGACGAGGTCCTCGTAGGAGCCGTGCGCCCGCGGGATCCCGAACTCGGCCGCGAACGTCTCGGCGCTCGCGAGCGTCCGGCTGCCGACCGCGACGAATTCGACCCCCGCGGCCGTGCAGTCGCCCACGAAGGACCGTGCGATGCCGCCCGTACCGATGACTCCCCAGCGAACCGTCATGGGACCTGTCTACCAGGGGCCATGCCCGGCACACCGCTGTCCACCCGCAGCACTTTGGTATGGACTGCACTGGTGATTGCCAGCTAGCGTGCTGCTGCACCCCCTGAACGGGGGTCCCGCGGTCGCGTCCGACGGCCGCTCCCCCAGCAGAAAGCGATCAGGTCCTCCATGCGCCGATCCGTCCTGTCCGTCGTCGCCACGAGCGCGGCCATCGTCATCACCTCGACCCTCGTCGGTGTCACCCCGGCGACCGCGCACGGCTGGGGATCGCCCGGACACGGCTGGGCACCGCCAGGACACTCGGCCGACGCGGGACTGCAACCCCGGACGCAGTTCACGATGGCGGCCGACGGCTCCTCCGGCGCGAGCCAGGGCGGCGAGGGCATCCCGAACATCGACTCGGTCAAGAAGACCATCGCGACGTACTACGGCGACCCCGGCACCGGACTCGCGAACCGCACCGACTCCCCCTACATCCGCGAGATGCGGTCCATCGTCGACCGGCAGAGCGCCCAGCTGCAGCGCATCCACGACGCCGCGGTCCGTCGCGGCGAGAAGCCCGCGATCGTCCTCGACGCCGACGACACCACCCTGTGGACCTACGACATGGAGGTCGCGGACATGCACTTCGTGTTCGACCCGGCTCGCCAGGACGAGTGGGTGCAGGACGAGCGCTTCCCCGCGACGCCGTCGATGGTCGGCTTCGTGAACCGGGCGCAGTCGCTCGGGTTCACGGTCTTCGGACTCACCGGTCGGAACGACGACCAGAAGGCCGCCACCGTCCAGAACCTGTCGAAGGTCGGCTACACCGCGTTCGCCCAGGACCGCTTCTTCACGAAGTGGACCGGAGTCGGTGCGTCCCAGCAGCCGTCGTACATCACCTGCGCCACGGCGAAGTGCACGACCGTCGAGTACAAGGCGCTCACGCGGAAGCACATCGAGCAGGACCTCGGCTACGACATCACGCTCAACGTCGGTGACCAGTGGAGCGACCTGCAGGGCGGGTACGCCGACCGCTCCGTGAAGCTGCCGAACCCGACCTACTACCTGCCCTCGGCCGACCTGCCCGGCGTGTCCGAGCCGCGGCTGTCCCCCCGCACGCACTTCACGATGGCCGCCGACGGATCCTCCGGCGCCACCCAGGGCGGCGAGGGCATCCCGAACATCGACTCCGTGAAGTCGACCATCGCGACGTACTACGGCGACCCCGGCACCGGCCTCGCGAACCGCACCGACTCGCCGTACATCCGCGAGATGCGCTCCATCGTCCGGAAGCAGGCTCCCGTCGTCGCCGCCCAGTGCGCCGTCGGCCGGAAGCTCCACCGCAACCCCGCCATCGTGCTCGACGCCGACGACACCACCCTGTGGACCTACGACATGGAGGTCGCCGACATGCACTTCGTGTTCGATCCCGCCCGCCAGGACGAGTGGGTGCAGGACGAGCGCTTCCCCGCCACCCCGTCGATGACCTCGCTCGTGTCGATCGCCCAGCGCTCCGGCTGCACGATCATCGGGCTCACCGGGCGCAACGACGACCAGAAGACCGCCACGATCGAGAACCTGCAGAAGGTCGGGTACCCGCAGTTCGCGGCGACGCAGCGCGGCACGCAGACGTACTACACGAAGTGGACCGGCGTCGGGGCCTCGCAGCAGCCGTCGTACATCACCTGCGCCACGGCGAAGTGCACCACCGTCGAGTACAAGTCGCAGACCCGTGCGCACATCGAGTCGCGCTCGGGTGGGCGGTACGACGTGGTGGCGAACTTCGGCGACCAGTACAGCGACCTGCTCGGTGGGTCGGCGGACCGGAGCGTGAAGCTGCCGAACCCGACGTACTACCTGCCCTGAGGCCGGGTCGGGCCGGGCGCGCAGGCGCCCGGCCCGCCTCGGGCCCGGCGCCCGGCCCGCGAAGCAGAAAGCCCCGGTCAGACACTGTCTGACCGGGGCTTCTCGGAGCCGCCTGTCGGAATCGAACCGACGACCTATTCATTACGAGTGAATCGCTCTGCCGACTGAGCTAAGGCGGCGGACGCTCCGTTGCCGGAGCGGCACGGGACACGACTATACAGGTTCAGACGAGCGAACGCGAAACGAGCGCGTCAAGGTCGGCGAACGACCGTTCGAGCTCGTCGACGAGGTGGGTGTCCGACCCCGCGTCCGACCACTCCCACCACGCGTGCCGCAGCGCAGCCAACGCCACGAGGGACGCCAGCCGCGCCCGACGACGCCGCTCCGGGGTCTCGCCGGAGGCGTCCGGAGCTCCGTCCGCAGCCGCCGCGAAGCGCGCCACGATGGCCCCCTCGATCGCCGCCTGGAACTCCTTCATCGACTCCATCCGCCGACTGAAGAGCTCCGGCGCGGCGCGGAGCACCTGCTGCCGCTCCTCGATCAGCCCACGCTCCTCGATGAGTTCGCGCGTCGAGTGCACGAGCAACGCCCCGAGGTCGGCCAGCAGGTCGCCCGTCGGCCCACCGGCCACGAAGTCCGCGAGGGTGTCGTCGTCCGGCAGCGTGGGATCGTCGCCGAGGATCGCGCCTTCCTTGTTCGGGAAGTAGTTGAAGAACGTCCGCGGCGACACGTCCGCACGCCGCGAGATCTCGTCGACCGTCACCGCCGCGAGCCCCTCCTCGATCGCGATGCGGAGCGCGGCCTGCTGGATCGCGAGTCGGGTGGCGCGGCGCTTCCGCTCGCGCAGGCCGGGTTCTGCGTCGGACATGCGGTGATTGTCCCATGCGCGGGGGCGCGGGCGGATGGGGAACGTCACAGGGTGCGGTTCCGGACGGCCTGGAGGCGCGGTGCGAGCGCGTCCTGCGTCGCACCTCGGGCAGGTGGTCCCGCCCAGGGCGCGGGTCAGCGGCGCGCGCGGGCGATGGTGACGAGCAGCGCCTCGAGCGCGAGGAGCGCCGCCACGTTCGCGGCGATGCGCTGCCGAGCGAGCGCGATGGCGTCGAGTACCTCGAGCGCAGCGGCCGGGGTCACCGACTGCAGCGCGTGGTCGAGCTGTTCCCGCATCGCGAGGTTCACCGGTTCCGCCGGCGCCCCGAGCCCGAGGAGCAACAGGTCACGGTACAGCGACGAGACATCAACGAGGATCCGGTCCAATCCGTCCCGGAGGCTCCGCGTCGCCCGACGCTTCTGGTCTTCCTCGAGCAGGCGCAGCTGCGAACGGAGTGCCGGCGGGATCGTGCCGCCGGGCTCGATGCCGAGCGAGCGCATCGCGGCGTCACGTTCCTCGGCGTCGCGCTGCTGCGTGATCGCCTTGGCGTCCTCGTCGGCGACGGCGAGCAGGTCGGCGGCGGCCATCACGGCGTCTCCGACGGTCCGGACGCCGAGCACCGTGCTGAGCGTGCGGCGTCGACGATCGCGGGCGTCCTCGCTGGTGGCGAGACGCTGTGCCATGCCGATGTGGCTCTGCGCCTGGCGTGCGGCGTCCATCGCGAGGACGCGGTCCACACCGGTCCGGGCGACGAGCAGGTCTGCGACGGACTCGATGCCCGGCACGCGGAGGCGGACCGACCGCACGCGCGACCGGATCGTCGGCAGCAGGTCGGCCTCGCTCGGGGCGCAGAGGATCCACACGGTGCGCTCCGGCGGTTCCTCGAGCGCCTTGAGGAGCAGGTTCGACGTGCGTTCCGTCATGCGGTCCGCGTCCTCGATGATCACCACGCGGTACCGGCCGACAGAGGGCGAGTAGTGCGACGACGTGACGAGCTGCCGGATCTCGTCGATGGTGATGATGACCCGCTGCGTGGTCAGGACCGAGACGTCGGGGTGGGTCTTCGCGGTGATCTGCTGGAGCGTGTGGTCGTCGTCCGGACCGTTCCCGACGAGTGCGGCGGCGAAGGCGGACGCGACGTTCGACCGGCCGGAGCCGGGAGGCCCGGTGATCAGCCACGAGTGCGTCATGCCACCGGTGCCGTCGGGCGACTCGGCCGCGTTGCGGAGCGACGCGACCGCTTCCTCTTGCCCTGTCAGGCCGTCCCACACGCTCACGGGATCATCCTGCCAGCCGCCACCGTCATCCCTCGACGATCCCGACCAGTGGACCGACCGCGGCACGGATCGCGCGCTGGACGTCCGCGGCCGGGGCGGACGCGTCCACGACGAGGAAGCGCTCGGGCTCGGCGGCGGCCATGTCGAGGAACGCCTGGCGGACCGTCTCGTGGAACGTCTCGGCCTCGGACTCGAGTCGGTCGAAGGTGTCCCCGCGCGCCGCGGCCACCCGCGCACGCCCGACGGTGACGTCGAGGTCGAGCAGGATCGTGCGGTCCGGCGTGAGCCCGTCCGACGCCCAGTCCGACACCGAACGGATGTGCTCGGCGCCGAGGCCGCGCGCGACCCCCTGGTACGCCACCGAGGAGTCGATGTACCGGTCCTGCAGCACCACGTCGCCGCGAGCGATGGCGGGGCGGACGAGGGTCTCGACGTGGTGCGCGCGATCGGCCGCGTAGAGCAGGGCCTCGGCCCGAGGCGCGACGTGGCCGCGCTCGTGCAGGACGATCTCGCGGATCCGCGTGCCGAGGTCGGTGCCGCCCGGTTCACGGGTGCGCACCACGGTCCGGCCGTGCTCCTCGAGCCAGGCCGTCAGCAGCTCCGCCTGGGTCGTCTTGCCCGCGCCGTCGCCGCCCTCGAGCGTGATGAACCGGCCGGTCACTTCTTCTTGGCCGCCGGCTTCCGCGCCGGTGCCTTCTTCTTCACCGGTCCCTTGGCACGCTTGTCCGCGATGAGCTGCACGGCGCGGGCGTGGTCGACCGCCTCGACGTCCTCGCCGCGCGGGATCGTCGCGTTGGTCTCGCCGTCCGTGACGTACGGACCGAACCGGCCGTCCTTCATCTTGATCGGCTTGCCGGACACCGGGTCGGCGTCGAACTCCTTGAGCGCTGCGCTCGCCGAGCTGCGGCCGCCGTACTTGGGCTGGGCGAAGAGCTCGAGCGCACCGGGGAGGTCGATGTCGAAGATCGCGTCCTCGCCCGGCAGGGTCCGGGTGTCCGTGCCCTTCTTGAGGTACGGACCGTAGCGGCCGTTCTGCGCGGTGATGTCGTCGCCGGACTCGGGGTCCTTGCCGACGACCCGCGGCAGGTCGAGCAGCTTCAGCGCCGTCTCGAGGTCGACCGTCTGCGGGTCCATCGACTTGAAGAGGGACGCCGTGCGCTCCTTGGGCGCCGCGGGCTTCTTCGTGGTCTTCTTCGCCGGTGCCTTCTTCGCGGCACCCTTCGCGGTGGTCTTCGCTGCGGGCTCCGCCTCGGCGGCGGCCGGCGTGGCCTGCGCGTCGAGCACCTCGCCCGTCGCGGCGTCGACCGCGGGTTCCGGCTCCGGGGTGCGCTCGGTCACGTACGGACCGAACCGGCCGTCCTTCGCGAGGACCTCTTTTCCGGTCTCGGGGTTGATGCCGACGACGCGGTCCCCGAGCACCGGGGCGTCCACGAGCTCGCGGGCCTTCTCGGCGGTGAGCTCGTCGGGAGCGAGGTCCTCGGGCACGTTGACGCGACGGGGCTTCTCGGGGTCGTCGCTCGGCACCTCGATGTAGGGGCCGTAGCGACCGATGCGGAGGGTCAGCCCCGGCGCCAGTTCGACGGAGTTGATCTCGCGCGCATCGATCTCGCCGAGGTTGTCGATGACCGTGCGGAGCCCGCGCTGGTCACCACCACCGAAGTAGAACTCCTTGAGCCAGTCGACCCGGTCGGCGTCGCCGTTCGCGATCCGGTCGAGGTCGGCTTCCATGTCGGCCGTGAACTGGTACTGCACGAGGTCACCGAAGTACTCCTCGAGCAGCCGGACCACGCTGAACGCGATCCAGTTCGGCACGAGCTGGGTCCCGCGCAGCGACACGTAGCCGCGGTCGATGATCGTCGGGCTGATCGTCGGGAAGGTCGACGGGCGACCGATGTCGAGGTCTTCGAGCGTCTTGATGAGGCTCGCCTCGGTGTAGCGCGGCGGCGGGGTGGTGTCGTGGCCCTTCGCGACGACGTCGTCGACGGCGAGGTGCTCGCCTTCCTTGACGTCCGGCAGCGCCACGTCGTTGCCCGAGCGGTCCGAGGACTCGTGGCGGTCCTCGTCCTTGCCCTCTTCGTAGGCGTTGAGGAACCCGCGGAAGGTGATGACCGTGCCGGACGCCGTGAACTCGGCGTCGGTGCCGTTCGCCGTGGCCGGGATGCCCTCGACGGACTCCCCGGAGGAGATGCCGAGCACGATCGACGCCGTGGAGCCCTTGGCGTCCGCCATCTGCGACGCGATGGTGCGCTTCCAGATGAGGTCGTAGAGGCGCCACTCGACACCGGTCAGCGTCCCCTCGAGCTGCGACGGGGTGCGGAAGGTGTCGCCGGCGGGGCGGATCGCCTCGTGCGCTTCCTGCGCGTTCTTGCTCTTGCTCGCGTAGACGCGCGGCTTGTCCGGCACGGTCGCGGCGCCGTAGAGGTCTGCCGCCTGCTTGCGAGCGGCGTCGAGCGCCTGCTTCGACAGGTTGACCGAGTCCGTACGGATGTAGGTGATGTAGCCGTTCTCGTACAGCGTCTGCGCCGCACGGGCGGTCTGCCGCGGCGAGAGGCGGAGCTTGCGCGCCGCTTCCTGCTGCATGGTCGACGTGGTGAACGGTGCTGCCGGGCGGCGCGTGTAGGGCTTCGACTCGACGCTGCGGACGGTGGCGTCACCGGCACGCTCGAGCACGGTGGTGAGCGCGGCCGCGGCGGCTTCGTCGAGGCGGACGGCCTCGCCCTTCAGGGAACCGCGGTCGTCGAAGTCACGACCGGAGGCGACCCGGGTCCCCTGGACCCGCGCGAGTCGAGCGGTGAAGGCGGCGTCGCCCTCCTTCTCGAAGCGCGCGCTGAGGTCCCAGTAGTTGGCGGACACGAAGGCGAGGCGTTCGCGCTCACGGTCGACGACGAGACGCGTGGCAGCGGACTGCACACGACCGGCCGAGAGCCCCGGACCGATCTTGCGCCAGAGCACGGGCGAGACCTCGTACCCGTAGAGACGGTCGAGGATGCGGCGGGTCTCCTGCGCGTCGACGAGCGCGGTGTCGAGTTCACGGGTGGCTTCCTGCGCGCGCTGGATCGCCTCCTTCGTGATCTCGTGGAAGACCATGCGCTTGACCGGCACCTTGGGCTTGAGGACCTGCAGCAGGTGCCACGCGATGGCCTCGCCCTCGCGGTCCTCATCAGTTGCGAGGTAGAGCTCGTCGGCTTCCTTGAGCGCACGCTTCAGCTCGGAGACGGTCTTCTTCTTCGCGTCCGAGACGACGTAGTAGGGCTCGAAGCCGTTGTCGACGTCCACCGAGAACTTGCCGAGCGAGCCCTTCTTGAGCTCCGCCGGCAGGTTCTTGGGCTCGACGAGGTCCCGGATGTGTCCGACGGACGCCTGGACCTCGTATCCGTCACCGAGGTATTGCGCGATCGTCTTGGCCTTCGCGGGGCTCTCGACGATGACGAGCTTCTTCGTGCCTGGCACGTGTCTCCTTGATCGATGGTGCGCGTCGGCCCTGGACGACGAGCGCGTCCGGGTCGACCGGGGCACCGATGACCGGGGGCCGACAGGCACACCATACACATAGTGTTCGGGCTGGTCGTCCGCCGGACCGGCGACTGCGACTGCGCCCACGGCGAACGGTCCGCCGCCGACCACGACCCGGACCCGGGCGGCGGAGGCAGCCGTAACGCAGGTGTCGAGGGCTGCCTGGTTCCGCGCTGCCACGCGCGTCGCGACGGAACAGGGTTCGCCCGGGACGAGCCCGACGAGGGCCGCCGCGGCGGCGAGCGCCGAGGCGTCGGCAGCGGCCTGGGCGCGGATCGTGGCCACGCGCAGTCCGGCTCCGGCGAGCGCCGCCGTCAGGACGACGAGGACGACGCCGACGACCGCCGAGAGGAGGACGGTGGCGGACCCGCGCTCGTTCACCGTCCGTCCTCCGCAGCGCAGCCGGTGGCACGGAGCGGGACGGCCTCGAACGGCCCCACGGGCCCTCGTGCTGCCCGGACGCAGACGACACCACCGTCGCGGTGCACCGTCATGCCGGCCCCGGGTGCGAGGTGCTCGAGGGCTGCGCGCCCGGCCTCGTCGTCCCCGCGACCGAACGCTCGTGCCGCCGTGGCCGCCGCGAGCTGGAGGCGACCGAGGCCGTCGACGACGAGCACCGCGGCGACGAGCGAGGTCAGGACGAGTGCCACGACGGGGAGCACGACCGCGAACTCGACGCTCACGGTGCCGCGCTCCCCGTCCGCCGCCGGGCGCGGGTCAGCCGCGTACGGGTCAGAGGGACAGGGCACCACGGACGAGTTCCGTGAGGATGCTCTGCACTTCTCCGGAGCGCATCACGGCGACGAGGACCCCGGCGAACGCGACGGCGGCGAGGATCACCACCGCGTACTCGGCCGTCGCCGATCCCCGGTCGTCGTCGAGTCGTCGCCGGAGTCGGGCGCCGAGGGGCTGGCGGTGCGTGCTGGGTGTGTCGGTCATGTGACTGTCCTTCCTGGTGGTGCGATGCGATGCGATGCGATGCGATGCGATGCGATGCGATGCGATGCGACCAGCCTCGCCGCGGGCCGCCCTCGGCACAGGCCCGGTCACCGGATCTGTGGAGGATCAGCCGACGTCGACGACGGTGGAGGAGAGGACACCGACCACCACCGGGACGACCCCGACGAGGACGAACGCGGGGAGGACGCACACCCCGAGCGGCAGGACGAGCCGGACCGCGAGTCGTTCCGCGGCGGCGAGGCCCGCGGCAGCGACGTCGTCGCGGACGTCCTCGGCAGCCGCGCGGAGGAGCGACGCCGCCGGGACCCCGGCACGCTGCGCGAGTGCGAGGACCTCCCGGAGGTGTTCACCGTCCGCGGCACGGCACGGTCGGTCGGCGAAGGCGGTCCGCACGGCCGCTCCCCCGTCCGCCCACGACCCACCACCCGACACCGCGACCGCCCACGCGTCGAGCAGCACGCCCGGCAGGTGCCCGTCGGGCGTCGCCGCACGGACGAGGCGCGCGGTCCACGCCCGCCCCAGCACGACCAGCGCGGTGGCGAGGACGACGCAGGTCCAGCCGATCGGCGACGCCACGAGCACCTGGACGGCACCCGATCCCCAGGTCGACCCGAGCGCGAGGCCGAGCAGCGGCAGCGCGAGCACCACCCGCGCGCTCGCTCGGGGGCCGGCGAGTGCCACGAGGACGGCGCGGTCCGATGCCGCCGACCGCCGGAGCGCTCCGGCGAGTGCGCGGACGGTGCCCGCCGACGGCGCCCCGGTGTGTTCGGCGACGCGGAGCACGGCGGCGACGTCCTGCCACGCGGGGCCGGCGTCCTGCGGGAAGCCGCCCACCAGTGCCCACGCCCGGGTGGGCGGGACGCCGGCGGCGACGAGCGTCGCGACCCGGTCCAGCGTCCGGGCCGCCGCCGCTGGGTCGAGCGCCGCGCGCCGTGGGCGCACCGACCGTCTCACCGCGACCGGTCCACCGGACGGACCACGAGCCTCCCGTCCGGACCGACACGGAACGCACCCACCGCGCCCAGCCGCCGCCGTCCCGCGTGCCGCTCGACGTGCACCACCAGGTCGAGCGCACTGACCGCCTGCCGGGCGAGCGCCTCCGGCCCGAGCCCGGCGAGCGCACCGAGTGCCTCGAGCCGCGCTGCCACGTCGGCGATCCCGTTGGCGTGCACCGTCCCCGCTCCCCCGTCGTGCCCGGTGTTCAGGGCGGAGAGGAGCTCGCGGACCTCGGCGCCCCGGCACTCCCCGACGACGATGCGGTCGGGTCGCATGCGGAGCGCTTCGCGGACCAGCCGGTCGAGGCCGAGCGCACCGGCGCCCTCGGCGTTCGCCTGCCGGGCCTCGAGCGTGACGACGTGCGGGTGGTCGATCCGGAGTTCGGCGACGTCCTCGACGGTGACGATCCGCTCGTCGGGCGGGACGGCCGCCAGCATCGCGGCGAGCATGGTGGTCTTGCCGCTCCCGGTCGCGCCGGTGACGAGCACGTTGCGGCGCTCGTCGACCGCTCGCTCGAGGACCGACCGAGGGACGCGCGCGAACGCTCCGAGCGCCTCGAGCGACTGCAGGGTCGGCCGGGTCGGCGCGGGCAGACGGATCGAGACCGCGGTCCCGCCGACGGAGACGGGTGCGAGCACGACGTGCACGCGGATGCCGTCGCCGTGCCGGACGTCGACGCAGGGCGTGGTCTCGTCGACGTGCCGCCCGCCCCGTGCCACGAGTTCGGTCGCGAGTTCCCGCACCCGCCGTTCGGGCAGCTCGGGTCCGGCTCGTTCGAGCCCGCGCCCCCGGTCGACCCACGTCCCGCGGCCGCCGACCACGAGGACGTCGGTGACGCCCGCGTCGCCGACGAGCGCGGCGAGCTCCTCGAACTCGGCGGCGACGACGTCCCGACTCCGGATCGGTCGCGTGGCGCCGGGCAGGAACGGGGCGTCGGCACGGTGTCGGTGCATGCGACCAGAGAGTAGGGAACGGCCGTCGCCGCTCGGAGGTCCGCTCCACCTCCTGTGGAGAGCTGCCCGCTCGGCGAGCAACGGACCGTTTTGTACCCCGGCACGCAATGCCGTACCCCACTCGGTGTCCCTGCGTCGGAACACCCGCACGCCACGGCCCACCGAGCGGGGCCGAGTCCGGTTGTGCAACACGTGTCGAAGAAACCGATGCGCCGTTCCATGCAGGAGCATGGACAGGTCTGTCCACGCTTCGGCATGCCCGCGCGGATCGACGCGTGTCGCCGACCCCGAGCGCGATCGACCGTGGCACGAACCGGCCCGGAAACGAGAAGAGGCGGCACCGGTTGGGGGGAACAGGTGCCGCCTTGACATCGGTGGATTGGGGGGAATCCGAACCGTTGCCGCCGGAAACGAGTCCAGCGGGAACTACTGTACCCCATGATCGGCCTCCGGAAGCAACCCCCGGATCGACTTCTGGGCGTGCCGCGGTGCACGCCCAGAGCGAACAGGACCGCCACGGCCGCACACGCCCCCGCCGACCCGCGCCCATGCCGAGGGGTAGTCTCCGACTGCACCCCTGCCGCAACGACGCGAAAGGACATCGATGTCCGCTCCGACCCAGACCGACCCCCGCAACGACGGAGCCCCCGGCAGCCCGGACACCCCGGACGCAGGCCGAGACGCCACGTTCCCCCCGTCGCCGGAGTTCGTCGCCGACGCCGTCGCACACGAGGACCTGCACGAGGCCGCCTCCGCCGACCGCGAGGCGTTCTGGGCGGACCAGTCCCGCGCGCTCCTCGACTGGCGGACGCCGTTCACCCAGACCCTCGACTGGTCCGGAGCCCCGTTCGCGAAGTGGTTCGCCGACGGCACGCTCAACGTCGCCGAGAACTGCCTCGACCGGCACGTCCGCGCGGGCAACGGCGACCGGGTGGCGATCCACTTCGAGGGCGCTCCCGGGGACACCCGACGCATCACCTACGCCGAGCTGACCGCCGACGTGCAGCGCGCCGCGAACATGCTCACCGACCTCGGCGTCGGGCAGGGCGACCGCGTCGTCGTCTACCTCCCCCTCATCCCCGAGGCCGTCGTCACGATGCTCGCCGTCGCCCGCATCGGCGCCGTGCACTCGGTCGTGTTCGGTGGCTTCAGCGCCGAGAGCCTCCGCGCCCGCATCGAGGACGCCGGCGCGAAGCTCGTCGTCACGGCCGACGGCGGCTGGCGCCGTGGCGCGGTCTCCGCGCTCAAGCCCGCGGTCGACGAGGCACTCGAGGGCGAGGGCACCGACAGCGTCGAGCACGTCCTCGTCGTCAAGCGCGGCGGCAACGACATCGCCTGGAACGAGCGCGACCTCTGGTGGCACGACGAACTGGCGAAGGCGGACCCCACCCACGAGGCGCAGGCCTTCCCCGCCGAGACGCCCCTCTTCATCCTCTACACCTCGGGCACGACCGGGAAGCCGAAGGGCATCGTGCACACCTCCGGCGGGTACCTGACCCAGGCGGCGTACACGCACAAGAACGTGTTCGACATGCACCCGGAGAAGGACGTCTACTGGTGCACCGCCGACATCGGGTGGATCACCGGACACTCCTACGTCGTCTACGGTCCCCTCGCGAACGGCATCACGCAGGTGCTCTACGAGGGCACCCCGGACGAGCCGAAGCCCGGCCGCTGGTGGGACATCGTCGACGCGTACGGCGTCACGGTCCTCTACACCGCGCCGACCGCGGTCCGCGCCGCGATGAAGGCCGGCCGCGCGGTCCCGGAGGCCCGCAGCCTCGAGACCCTCCGCCTGCTCGGCAGCGTCGGCGAACCGATCAACCCCGAGGCGTGGAACTGGTACCGCCAGGTCATCGGCCACGACCGCACGCCCATCGTCGACACGTGGTGGCAGACCGAGACCGGCGCCATCATGATCTCCGCGCTCCCCGGCGTCACGAAGCTCAAGCCCGGTGCCGCCCAGACACCGCTGCCCGGCATCGTCGCCGAGATCGTCGACGACGACGGCCACCGCGCCGACCCCGGCGAGAGCGGCTACCTCACCATCACCGAGCCGTGGCCGTCGATGGCGCGCGGCATCTGGGGTGACCCGGACCGCTTCGTCGAGACCTACTGGTCACGCTTCCCCGGTCGGTACTTCGCAGGCGACGGCGCCCGACTCGACGGCCAGGGCGACATCTGGATCCAGGGTCGGGTCGACGACGTCATGAACGTGTCGGGACACCGCCTCTCGACGGCCGAGATCGAGTCGGCCCTCGTCGGGCACGAGGGCGTGGCCGAGGCCGCGGTCGTCGGTGCCGCCGACGAGACGACCGGGCAGGCGGTCGTCGCCTACGTCATCCTCACGTCGGAAGCGGCGGCCGACGTCGACCGCGAGTCCGCCGCCGCGGAGCTCCGGAACTGGGTGGGCAAGCGCATCGGCGCCATCGCGAAGCCCCGGCAGGTGGTGATCGTGCCCGAGCTGCCGAAGACACGCTCCGGCAAGATCATGCGTCGCCTGCTCCGCGACGCGGCCGAGGGCCGTCGCATCGGCGACACGACCACGCTGGCCGACCCGACGATCATGGCGACCATCTCGGAACTCATGTAGCCGGAACGACGCGAGCCGCGCCTCCTGTCCGATCGGACTGGAGGCGCGGCTCGCGTGACGTGCGCTGCTGCCGGTCCGTCAGTCGGTGAGTTCCACCACCAGCTCGACCTCGACCGGCGCGTCCAGCGGGAGCACGGCGACGCCCACCGCGCTCCGCGCGTGGACGCCGGCGTCACCGAACACGTCGCCGACGAGCGTCGACGCGCCGTTCGCGACACCCGGCTGCCCGGTGAAGGACGCGTCGGACGCGACGAACACCGTGACCTTGACGACCCGGGCGACCCGGTCGAGCGAACCGGCGACCGACTCGACGGCGGCGAGGGCGTTGAGTGCCGCCACCCGCGCCTGGGCCGTGGCGGTCTCGGCGTCGACCGTGCCGCCCACCTTGCCGGTGACCGGCAGCGAACCGTCCACGAACGGCAGCTGACCGGCCGTGTAGACGTACCGGCCGGTGACGACGGCGGGCACGTAGGCCGCGACGGGGGCCGCGACCGCCGGCAGGGTCAGCCCGAGCTCGGCGAGCCGGTCGGTGACGGTCATGCGTCGGCCTTCGGGCGCTTCAGGTAGGCGACGAGTCCGCCCTCGGGGCCGGTGACGACCTGGACGAGTTCCCACCCCTCGTCACCGAAGTTGTTGAGGATGGCGGTGGTGTTGTGGATGATCAACGGGGTCGTGAGGTATTCCCAGCGAGTCATGGAGATCCTTGCCAGCCTTTCAGTCGGCGGTGTCGTTTAGGCTGCATCCTATGTCTGCCCAGAAGACGTCTGCCTCGCGGACCAAGCCCGTCTCTGCAGTCGGCGCCTTCGTCGGTTTCGTCGGTTTCAGTGTGCTCGCCGGTCTGCTCGTCACGATCGGTGTCACCCCCGCGATCGCGGTGGCCGGTGTCACGACGACGTCGACGATCGGCGTGTTCGAGTCCCTGCCGGAGTACATCGAGATCGGTGACCTCCCGCAGCGCAACGAGCTGTACGCGTACCAGGGCGGCAAGAGCGTGCACTTCGCGACGGTCTACGACCAGAACCGTCAGGAGCTGAAGTTCGACCAGATCAGCGACCAGCTGAAGAACGCGGCGATCGACGGCGAGGACAAGCGCTTCTACGACCACGGCGGCGTCGACATGACCTCGCTCGTCCGTGCGGGCGTGGGCTCCCTCGCGGGCGGCCTCGGCGAGTCGGGCGGTGGGTCGACGCTGACCATGCAGCTCGTCCGCAACATCAAGATGAACCAGGCGCTCGAGCTCACCACTCCGGAAGAGCGTCTCAAGGCGTACAACGACGCGGTCGAGCAGACCATCCCCCGCAAGCTCGAGGAGATGAAGCTCGCGATCGGCCTCGCGAAGAAGTACACCCACAAGGAGATCCTCACCGGGTACCTCAACATCGCGTACTTCGGCGACCAGACCTACGGCGTGCAGGCCGCCGCGCAGCACTACTACAACAAGAGCGCGACCGACCTGACCCCGGCCGAGGCCGCCTCGATCCTCGCGATCGTGCAGTCGCCGAACACGCGCAACCTGTCGAACCCGAAGTACTACGACGCCAACGTCGCTCGCCGCAACGTCATCCTCAAGTCGATGTACGCGCAGAAGCACCTGACGAAGGCCGAGTACGACGAAGCCGTCAAGTCGAACCCGAAGGACTACGTCCACCTGACGCAGCCGTCCCAGGGCTGCAAGGCCTCGGTCGGCGACGGCTCGCAGTTCTTCTGCGACTACGCCGTGCAGGTCGTCAAGGAGATGTCGCAGCTCGGCGCCACCCAGAAGGAGCGCGACGCCGCCTGGCGCAACGGCGGCTACAAGATCCAGACGACGCTCGACATCGACGCAAACGCGCAGCAGAAGCAGGTGCTCAACACCTACGACAACAAGGCCGAGACGAACTTCAAGCTCGGCGCAGCGCTCGACTCGGTCGAGGTCGGCACGGGGCGCATCCTGACGATGGCGCAGAACAAGGACTACGACCAGTCGCTGCAGTCCCCGCCGACGTCGACGTCGATCAACTACAGCGTCGACAAGAAGTACGGCGGCGGCATCGGCTTCCAGGTCGGGTCGACCTACAAGCTCTTCACGCTGCTGCAGTGGCTCAAGGCCGGCCACGGCCTCAACGAGACCGTGAACGGGACGCCGCACAACACCGCCGTCTGGCAGCACTGTGGCGAACCGAGCTACACGAACTGGGCGCCGAAGAACGACTCCGCGGGTGAGAACGGCAACTACACCGTCGCCCGTGCGACCGCGCTGTCGGTGAACGCAGCGTTCGCCTCGATGGCCGCCAAGCTCGACCTCTGCGACATCAAGCAGACCGCGCAGGACCTCGGCGTGCACTCCGGTGACGACAAGACCGAGCTCAACTCGTACCCGTCGTCCATCCTCGGCACGAACAACATCGCGCCGCTGACGATGGCCGCCGCGTACGCCGGTGTCGCCAACAACGGCACCTTCTGCGAGCCCATCGCGATCGACAACGTCACCAACGCCGAGGGCAAGAGCCTCGGCGGCCAGCCGAAGGCCTGCAAGCAGGTCCTCGACCCCTCCGTCGCGCAGACCGCGGTCTACGCGATGAAGGGCACGATCTCCGGCGGTACCGCGGTCGGCGCCCAGACCTACGACGGCACCCAGCTGTTCGGCAAGACGGGCACCACCGACGACGCCGACCAGATCTGGCTCGTCGGGTCGAGCACCCGCGTCGCCACGGCCTACTGGCAGGGCAACACCGACGGTGGCAAGAACAACCTCCGTCACTACGGCAACGGTGTCAGCGGCACCTACGCGAGCGCCCGTGCGGACGTCTGGCGGCAGGCGCAGACCCCGATGAACGCGCTGTACCCGGCCGGTGCCTTCACGGACCCGTCGTCCTCGGCCCTGCGCGGCAACGCGAAGGCCGTCCCGGACGTGACGGGCAAGACCGCTGCCGAGGCGAAGGCCGCGATCGCCGGCGCCGGGTTCACCTACGTGGACGGCGGCGCGCAGCCGGGCTCCGCGAAGGCCGGCACCGTCTCCTCGACCTCGCCGTCGGCCAACTCGCTGCTCTCGAGCGGTTCGAGCGTCACCGTCTACACCTCCGACGGCTCGCAGATCGTCATGCCCGCGATCGCCGGAGCAACGCTGGACACGGCGCGATCGAAGCTCAACGAGCTCGGGTTCTCGAACGTGAGCATCTCCGACTCGTACGTCAAGGGCGGCGCCGGCAAGACGTGCCGTGTGGCCTCGGTCGACCCAGGCGTGCACGCCGCGGCGAGCAAGGACTCCGCGGTGACGCTGACCCTCTACGGCGACAAGAACGGCAAGGCGCCCAAGGACTGCAAGTGAGTCGCGGTCGCGCTGCGCTGGGGGTCATCGCAGCGGGCGCGGCCGTCGGTGCCGCGTCGGCGGCCTGGGGCACGCTCGTCGAGCGACGTCGGTTCGGCATCCGGTGGGAGACCATCCCGGTGCTCCCGCAGGGGTCGCGCGACGTCACCGTGCTGCACCTGTCCGACATCCACATGGCGCCGTGGCAGGCCGACAAGCAGCAGTGGCTGCGTGACCTGAGCCTCGTCGAGCCCGACTTCATCGTCAACACCGGCGACAACCTCGGGCACCCCACGGCCAACGCTGCGGTGGAGTACGCGCTCGAGCCGTTCCGCGGCGTCCCCGGCGCGTTCGCGTACGGGTCGAACGACTTCTACGGGCCGACGCCGCGAAACCCGCTCAAGTACTTCGGCGGCCCGAGCACCCACAAGCACGGCACCCGCCCGGTCGAGCTCGACATCGACCGGCAGACGGCGTTCTTCGAGTCCCTCGGCTGGCTGGACGTGAACGACCAGGCACACTCCATCGAACTCCGCGGATCGCGGTTCGAGCTCTTCGGGACGTCGGACGCCCACCGCGACTGGGACCGGCTCGACCTGCTGCCGACCAACGTCGACGAGATGCGCGGCGACGTGCCCTGGTCGGAGGACGAGGACGGCCCCTCCCCCGTCGCCCTCGGCATCACCCACGCGCCGTACCGTCGGGTGCTCGACGCATTCGTCACCCAGGGCGCCGACGTCATCTTCGCCGGGCACACACACGGCGGGCAGGTCCAGGTCCCTGGTGTCGGCGCGCTCGTCACGAACTGCGACCTGCCGCGTCGGTACGTCAGCGGGCTGCACAAGTGGCAGCACCGTGGGCACTGGTCGTGGCTCGAGGTCTCTGCGGGCCTCGGCACGTCGATCTACGCGCCGGTCCGCTTCGCCTGCCGACCCGAGGCCGTCGTGGTCACCCTGACCGCCCGCACGGACTGAACACGACGCGCCCGGGAGTTCGCCGGATGGTCACGACCACCCCCGATCATCGGATAGACTTCTGGGGTTGCTCCGGTACGGAGTGACCACACCGCGGGGTGTGGCGCAGCTTGGTAGCGCGCCTCGTTCGGGACGAGGAGGTCGCAGGTTCAAATCCTGTCACCCCGACACTGTGTTGAGACAGTACGAAGAAGGCCCTGGTTCTCCGGAACCAGGGCCTTCTGCTTTGCGTGGGGTGTCGGCCGGGGGCGCTCGCGCGTTCGTGAGCAGAAATGGTCGGGTGGCGTGCGGCGACCCGACCTTTCCTGCTCACGAAGTGGCCGCGGGCGGGCGCCCGCGCGGGCGCGTCAGACCGACGCGCCCTCCCCCGCAGCCACGAGCCGGCCCTCCGCGTGCAGCCCCGCCACCACGTCGAGCGCCTGGTGCCGGTACCGCGCCTGGGCCGCGCCAGGAGCGACGATCACGCCGTTCGCCCCGGTCGACGCCAGGAGGGCGTTGATCTTCGCCGCGACCTCGTCCGCGGTGCCGTACGCCTGACGCTCGGTCCGTGCCTGGATGAACCGCCGCTCGAGGTCGCTGAACTCGTACGCGCGGGCCTCCTCCATGGACACCGGCTCGGGCTTCGCGCCCTGCCGCATCCGGATGAACGAGATCATGCCCGGGGCACTCTGCTCGTCGATCACGGCGGGGTCCTCGTCGGTGACGACCTGCACGCCGATCAGCGCGTTCGGGGTCTGCCGGAAGCGCGACGGCCGGAAGGAGTCACGGTAGAGCGCGAGCGCGGCCTCGGTGTTGTCCGACGCGAAGTGGTGCGCGAAGGCGAACGAGACGCCGAGGGCACCGGCGACCTGCGCGCTGTACCCGGAGGACCCGAGCAGCCAGAACTCCGGCACGTCGCCGTAGCCCGGCACCGCTTGGATCCTCGCGAGGGGGTTCGCGGGGTCCATCCCGGTGAAGAAGCCGATCAGGTCGGCCAGCCGGTCGGGGAAGTCGTCGACGTCGAGCCGGTCGGTGCGGCGCAGCGCCATCGCGGTCGCGCCGTCGGTGCCCGGGGCACGCCCGAGGCCGAGGTCGACCCGGTCGCCGTAGAGCGCCCGGAGCGTGCCGAACTGCTCGGCGATGACGAGCGGCGCGTGGTTCGGCAGCATGACACCGCCGGAACCGATCCGGATGGTGGACGTCGCGACACCCACGGCGCTGAGCAGCACCGCCGGCGCGGAGGACGTGATCCCCGGCATGCCGTGGTGCTCGGCGACCCAGAAGCGCTCGTAGCCGAGCTTCTCGGCGTGCACCGCCATGTCGATGGAGCCCTGCAGGGCTTCGGTGTTGGACTGACCGTACTCGCGGGTCGCCAGGTCGAGGACGGACAGGTGCACGGATGCGTCGCTCATGCAATCGCCAACGCCACCCGGCCCACGTGCATTCCGCACCGTGTGCGGGCCTGGAGGCGCGGGGCGGCGCCGACCCGCGCCTCCAGTCCGGCAGACGGTCGCGTCTGCACGAGGTGGGCCGGCGGACCCGTCAGTCGCCGTCGAGGCGTCCGCCGGACTCCGTGAGGTAGCAGTTGGCGCACAGCGACTCGTAGGTGACGTCCACGCCGTCGATCGCGACCTGCGATCCGTCGAAGACGAACCGTCCGTCGACCTTGCGGGCGTTGAAGACCGCCTTGCGGCCGCAGCGGCAGATCGTCTTGAGTTCCTCGAGCGAGTGCGCGACCTCGAGCAGCCGGGCGCTGCCGGGGAACGCCTCGGTGCGGAAGTCCGTCCGGATGCCGTACGTGATGACCGGGACCTCGTCGAGGACCGCGATGCGCAGCAGGTCGTCGACCTGGCGGGGCGTGAGGAACTGCGCCTCGTCGACGAGCACGCAGCTGACCGGCCGGACCATGCCGTCGAGCCGGTCCGACTCGGGGTCGGTGGCACCGGCCTCGGTGACCGCCGCGCGGACGTCGGCGTCGGGCGTGAACACGATGTCGACGGTGCGGGTCACCCCGAGCCGCGAGACGATCTCACGGTCGCCCTTGGTGTCGACCGACGGCTTCGCGAGCAGGACCCGGTGACCGCGTTCCTCGTAGTTGTAGGCCGCCTGCAGGAGCCCGGTGCTCTTGCCGCTGTTCATGGCGCCGTAGCGGAAGTAGAGCTTCGCCACTACGCGAGGAACCCGTCCTCGGCCGCACGACGGATGAGGTCGGACTTCTTGGACGCGGGCCGGCCGACCTTGCTGTACTTCTCGCGCACGCGGCGCAGGTAGGTCTTCGCGGTCTCGTACTGCACGTTCATCTGCGCGGCGACCTCGTTCGTCGAGTAGCCCGACACGTACAGGCGCAGCGCTTCCTCTTCGCCGTGGCTGAGCTTCGGTCGCTGGTGCGCGTTCGCCCCGGTCGGCAGCGGACGCCAGTCGCGCTGCGGCGGGGTGTCCCGCGCGACGCCCATGATCTCGCGCGCGACGTCCATGACCTCGCGCATGGGGAGCGACTTCGACAGGAAGGCGGCGGCGCCGGCGGCGAGGGCACGGTCGCGGGACTCTCGGCTGTCGACGCTCGACAGGACGATGACCTTGGCCCCGGCGGCACGGCAGGTGCGCACGCGGGCCTCGATCGAGACCGGTTCCTTGAGCTGGAAGTCGAGGAACACCAGGTCGGTCGGGAAGTTCTCGCTGTGCACCATCTCGAGCCACGTGTGGGCCGTCAGCGCGAGGTCGAAGTCGAACGCGTTCACCGCGATCCAGCTCGACAGGCTGTCCAACAGCACCTCGTGGTCGTCGAGGATCGCCAGCCGCACGCGTCGTGTCCCCGGGTTCGGGACGGCGGGCGCACCATCCGTGATCCGGCTCGGGTCAGTGCTGGTCATACGAGAACCTTAGTGCGAGGGCGGAGGGTCGGACCGCGACGTCCAGATCGGGGAACGTCACGCGGAGGACCGCGAAGTAGGGGTCGAAGGTGCGGTGGATGCCGACGTCGGAATCGGCGACGGCGAGGTCGATCGCGACGGTCACGCCGCGGCCGGTCGCGGGTGGCTGCGCGGTGCCGGTGGTCCGCTCGTCGCCGCTTGCGCCTCCGTCCGAGTCGCCGGTCGCCCCGTCGTCCGTCCCCGTCCGTCGGATCGTGGCGCGGAACCCGGCGGGGTCGACCGTGGAGGCACGCAGTGCGGCCCGCAGGAACGTCCGGACGACGGTGCGCTGGTCGGCGTCGAGGGTGGCGATGAGCCCGTCGGGGTCGTCGACGACGGCGTCGGTGCCCCCGTCGGTGCGGACGGCCTGCTCGAACCAGGTCCGGTCGGCGTCGGCCACCATCGAGCGCCGGATGCCGTCGGCGATCGACCGGGCCCGGGCGCGGTCGGCGTCGGTGATGACCTCGCGCGTGCGGAGCTCGGCGAAGAAGGGTGCGACGTCGCGGGCGAGGATCGTCGAACGGTCCTGCTGCACGCTGGCGTCGATGCCGTCGCGCTCCGCACGCTCGACCGAGTACGACCCGGCACGGATCTGCACGCGCTCGGCGAGCCCGGCGAACGTCCACGCGAACACCGCCGAGGCCGCGGTGAGCACGAGCGTCGGCGCTGCCGCCAGGAACGCCGCGACCCCGATCGGGACGTGGTGCGGGAACGCCCACGCCACGATGCCCCACGAGACCCCGGTGATGACCGCGAGCAGTAGGCCGCCCAGGGCCAGGTCCGTCCAGGGTCGGTACGGCGCCGTCATGACGATGCCGGTCGCGGCGAGCAGGGACATGAAGTCGTTCAGTGCGCTGCGGTCCGGGCCCCACTGGGCAGCGACGCTCGTGATCGTCGCCGCGGCGAGGAGCAGCACGTGCACCACGAAGGCCCAGCGCGGGAACGGTGCGCGGAACGGACTCGACGCGACGAACACGACCGCTCCGGAGGCCGCGACGAGCAGCACGGTGAGGGCGCTCAGGGTGGGGCTGCCGACGACGTCCCGGTCGAAGACGGACACGAACAGCGCCCACAGCACACCGCAGGCGCCGAGCACGATCGCCAGCGGGCGGGACCCCATCGCGCCGAGCGGGTCGTACTGCTGCGCGGTGCGGCCGGCGTCCCGGGCGGGACCGGGGCGCGTCACCGGCCGACCTCGGACCCGGCGTTCGGCACCGGGGTCGTCCCGGTGACCGCACCGTACGGCACGGACATCATGACGCTCGTCCCCGAGCCCGGCAACGACCACACCTGCACGTCGCCGCCGACCCGGCCGATCCGCTCCCGCACGGACCCGCGCAGGCCCATCCGGTCGGGGCTCGTCGTGGACTCGTCGAAACCGCGCCCGTCGTCGACCACCATGACCGTGCACGCCACCCCGTCGTCGAACACGCTCACCTCGGCCGCGTCGGTGCCCGCGTGCTTCCGGACGTTCGCCAGGCACTGGCCGACGGCACGGAGGATCGCCGTCATCGCCGCCTGGTCCAACCGGACGAGGGCCGCGGGGTCACCGGTGACGGTCACCGTGAGTCCGAGCGCCCGGTGGTCGTCGACCATCTGCTCGAACGCGCGCACCGCGGCACCGGGTTCGGCGCGGGCCGGGCGGGCACCCGGCGCGAGCCACTCCTTGCCCGTGAGCATCGCGACGTCCGCCTCGACCGTGCGGGCGAGCTGCGGGTCCATCGGGCCGTCGGGCGCGAGGGCGATCGCACCGAGGTGGTTGAGGACCGTGTCGTGCAGGATGGCCGCCGCCTCGGCCTCGACCCCGGCGCGGTACGCGGAGACGTGCTCCTCGCGCGCAGAACGGAGCAGCTCGGGCTGCACACGCTCGGAGCGGGCGGTGTTGCGGCTCGTGATGAGCACGAGGGCGATGACGAACGCGAGCGTCACCCACGCGAGCACGAGGGGGTGCGTGGGACCGCCCGCCTGCGCGATCGCGATCGACGTCGCGACCCGGCCGACCAGGAACCCGGCGATCGACCACAGTGCCACCCGCCCCGCGACCGCGCCGGCACCGCCCACCAGCACGAGCGGGATGATCGACAGGGAGAGCAGGTACGAGGCGACCCACCCGGCGGGGACCTCGCGTTGCACGACCACGGCGAACCACCACGCGCACACCCCGCCGACGACGAGGAACGCGACGGCCGACCGCCATGTGCCGAACTGCACGTGGACGGCGATCATGCCGAGCATCGGGACCAGCGCCAGCACGGCACCGATCACCCGGACGTCCGGTTCGGCCAGGCGGTAGAGCACCAGGGCGATCGCGGCGGCGGCGAGCGAACCGATCGCCGCGGCGTGGAAGGCCCGCACGGTCGACCACGCGTTCACTCGCGGAGCGAGGTGCGTGGGGATGCCGAGCACGGGTGGGGGTCCTTCCGGACGTGGGGGAACGCCGCCCACGATCCAACCACGGTTGGTGCGACCGTGTACCCCGATTGTCGGAGTGATCGGCGACCCGCTCGATGATACCGGCACGCGGGTGTTCCCGGTGTCCCCCGAACGCGGACCGACGCCCTTGTGCCGGACGCCCGTCAGAAGAGCGTCGGCACGACCGGTGCAGCGCGTGGGACCAGGCGCTGGTCGAACCCCGGGTCGGCGCGCTTGAACGGCGAGGACGTCGGACGGGACTGCTCCTCGAACGGCGACGGTCCGGAGATCGCTCCCGCCGGTGTCGCGGGCGCTGCCCCCGGGTCGCTCAGCCGGTTCGAGAACCCCATCGAGCCGGTCGCCGGATCGACATGTCCGAGCCCCATGCCGTGCGCGCGCAGGATCGGACGGACCCGCTCGGACAACCAGCGCCGGTAGTCCTTCGGCGCGAAGGTGTTGTCGAGGTACATCGACCGGTAGCGCTCGACGAGGTCCGGCCGCGTGCGCTGGAGCCACGCGAACCACCAGGGCTTCACGCCGGGACGCAGGTGGAGTGCGGAGTACATGACGCTCGACGCCCCAGCGGCCGCGGCTCGCCCGACGGCGTCGTCGAGGTGGGCACGGGTGTCGGTGATGTACGGCAGGACGGGCATGAGGAACACGGAGCACGTCAGGCCCGCGTCACGGATGGCCCGGACCGTCGCCAGGCGCGCCGCCGTCGTCGGGGTGCCTGGCTCGACCTGCTGCTGGAGTTCGTCGTCGTAGACCGCGATCGACATCGCCAGGTCGACCGGCACCGACCGCGCGGCCTCGACCAGCAACGGGATGTCGCGGCGCAGCAGGGTGCCCTTCGTCAGGATGCTGAACGGCGTGCCCGAGTCGGCCAGGGCACGGATGACTCCGGGCATCAACCGGTACTTGCCCTCGGCCCGCTGGTACGGGTCGGTGTTCGTGCCGAGCGCGACCGGGTGGCGGTCCCAGCTCGGCTTCGTGAGCTCGCGGTGCAGGACCTCGGCCACGTTCGTCTTCACGACGATCTGCTGGTCGAAGTCCGCTCCCCCGTCGAACTCGAGGTAGGTGTGCGTCGGGCGGGCGAAGCAGTACACGCACGCGTGGCTGCAGCCCCGGTACGGGTTGATCGTCCACCCGTACGTCCCGCTGCCGTCCGCGCTCGGGACGCGGTTCAGCGCGCTCTTCGCCAGGACCTCGTGGAAGGTGACACCCGCGAACTCCGGCGTCGTCACGCTCCGGACGAACCCGCTGTTCGACTCGAGCCCGGGGAGCGCATCGCTCCGCGAGGCATCGATCGCCTGCCCACTCCACCGCATGCAGTCATTCGAACACACGTTCGAACGACATGCAAGCGGGGTCGACTCAGTGGTGGAGTCCGAGCAGCTTCGCCGTGCGCTCGAGCGTCGCGTCGGCGAGCTCCGCGTCGGACCCGAGGTCCTGCCCGTAGGTGGGCACCATCACGCGGACCGCGGATTCCCAGCGGTCCCAGCGGTCCGGGAAGCACTTCCGGAGCAGGCCGAGCATGATCGGCACCGCGGTGGACGCCCCCGGGCTCGCACCGAGCAGGCCGGCGATCGAGCCGTCGGCCGACGTGATGACCTCGGTGCCGAACTGCAGGACGCCGCCCTTGTCCTTGTCGGGCTTGATGACCTGCACGCGCTGTCCGGCGGTGATCCGGTGCCAGTTGCCCGGCTCGGCGCTCGGCATGAAGTCGCGCAGGGCGTCGAACTTCGTCTGCTTCGAGGCGAGGAGCTGCCCGATCAGGTAGCGCACGAGGTCGAAGTTGGAGAACGCGACGCTCAGCATCGGCCGGAGGTTGTGCGGCCGAATCGACTTCACGAGATCGAAGAGCGAGCCCTGCTTGAGGAACTTCGGGCTGAAGCCCGCGTACGGCCCGAACATGAGCGAGGCGTTGCCGTCGACGATCCGGGTGTCGAGGTGCGGGACGGACATCGGCGGTGCACCGACGCTGGCCTTGCCGTAGACCTTCGCCGAGTGCTTCTGCACCACCTCGGGGTCGTCGGTCCGGAGGAACTCGCCGGAGACCGGGAACCCGCCGTACCCGCGGATCTCCGGGATGCCGGACTTCTGCAGCAGGTGGAGGGCCCCGCCCCCGGCGCCGACGAAGACGAACTTCGCCGCGATGCGCTGGGTCGACCGACCGATCTCGTTGCGGACGTCGAGCACCCAGCCCTCGCTGACGGTCGAGCGCGTGAGCTTCGTGACCTGGTGCGACGGCTCGAACTCGACACCGTCGATCTCGAGCTGGTCGAAGAGCTGCCGGGTGAGCGACCCGAAGTCCACGTCGGACCCGGCGGCGGAGTAGGTCGCCGCGATCGGCTGGTCCTTCTTCCGGCCCGGGATGAGCGCGGGCGCCCACTTCCGGATCTGCTGCGGGTCGTCGGAGAACTCGAGCCCGGCGAAGAGCGGGTGGTCCTGCATCGCCTCGTACCGCTTGCGCATGTACTCGACGTTGTCGGCACCCCACACGAACGAGATGTGCGGCGTGGGGTTGATGAAGTTCGACGGTTCCGGCAGGTCACCGGTCTCGACGAGGTGGGCCCAGAACTGGCGCGAGACCTGGAACTGTTCGTTGACGGTCACAGCCTTGCTGATGTCGACGCGGCCGTCCGACAGTTCCGGCGTGTAGTTCAGCTCACAGAGCGCGGAGTGGCCCGTCCCGGCGTTGTTCCACGGGTTCGAGCTCTCCTGCGCGACGGTGCCGAGGCGCTCGTAGACGCGGATCTTCCAAGTGGGTTCGAGCCGGTGGATGATGGCGCCGAGGGTGGCGCTCATGATCCCTCCCCCGACCAGGACGACGTCGATGGGGTCCACCTGCTTCACTGCCACCCGACAATGCTAGCGGCGTCGGCTGACAAGCCGGGCCGGGAACGCCAGGTGGCGCGGTGCCAGCTGGCACCGCGCCTCCTGGATCGCACAGGGTTACGCAGCGACCGTCCGGCGCGCGACGATCGCCTCGGCGATCTGCACCGCGTTCAGCGCGGCGCCCTTGCGGAGGTTGTCGTTGCTGACGAAGAGCGCGAGGCCGTGTCCCTCGGGCGCGGACTGGTCCGCACGGATGCGGCCGACGAAGGACGGGTCCTGCCCGGCGGCCTGCAGCGGCGTCGGGACGTCGGCGAGCTCGACCCCGGGTGCGTCTGCGAGGATCTCGGTCGCACGCTCGGGCGACAGCGGGCGCGCGAACTCGGCGTTGACCGAGATGGAGTGGCCCGTGAAGACGGGCACGCGGACGCAGGTCCCGGCGACGAGCAGGTCGGGGAGCTCGAGGATCTTGCGGCTCTCGTTGCGGAGCTTCTTCTCCTCGTCGGTCTCGCCCAACCCGTCGTCGACGATGCTGCCCGCGAGCGGGATGACGTCGAACGCGATCGGGCGGACGTACTTGACCGGCTCGGGGAACGTCACGGCGGAGCCGTCGTGCGTGAGCGCCGCGGTGTCCTGCTCGAGCGCTGCCCGCGCCTGGCCGAGCAGTTCCTCGACGCCGGCGAGCCCGGAACCCGAGACCGCCTGGTAGGTGGTGGCGACGAGGCGACGGAGGCCGGCCTCGGTGTCGAGCACCTTGAGGACCGGCATGATCGCCATCGTCGTGCAGTTCGGGTTCGCGATGATGCCCTTCGGCGCATCGTCGATGGCGTGCGGGTTCACCTCGCTCACGACGAGCGGGACGTCCGGGTCCATGCGCCAGGCGCTGGAGTTGTCGACGACGAGGGCGCCCGCGGCGGCGAACTTGGGCGCGAGTGCCCGCGAGGCGGTGGCGCCGGCCGAGAACAGCGCGATGTCGATGCCCGACGGATCGGCGGTCTCGGAGTCCTCGACGACGATCTGCTCGCCGCGGAACGGCAGCGTGGTGCCGGCGGACCGGGCGCTCGCGAAGAAGCGGACGTGCTCGGCCGGGAACGCGCGCTCCTCGAGCAGGCGGCGCATCACGGCGCCGACCTGGCCGGTGGCGCCGACGACGGCGACGGTGAGGGTGCTCATGCGGTGCTCCTGACGGGTCAGCGGCCGGTGCCGGCGTAGACGACGGCCTCGGAGTCGGCGTCGAGGCCGAACGCGTTGTGCACCACGCGCATGGCCTCGTTGAGGGTGTCGGCACGGGTGACGACCGAGATGCGGATCTCCGAGGTGGAGATCATCTCGATGTTGATCGACGCCTCGTGCAGGGCGCGGAAGAGCGCCGCCGAGACGCCCGCGTTCGTGCGCATGCCGGCGCCGACCAGGGCGAGCTTGCCGATCTGGTCGTCGTACTGGATGCCCTCGTAGCCGATGTCGGCCTTCGCGACCTCGAGCGCGGTCAGGACGCCCTGGCCCTGGTCCTTCGGCAGCGTGAACGAGATGTCGGTCCGCCCGGTGACGGCCTCGGACACGTTCTGCACGATCATGTCGATGTTCGCACCGGCGCGGGCGACGATCGTGAAGATCTCCGCCGCCTTGCCCGGGGTGTCGGGCACGCCGACGACGGTGATCTTGCCCTCGGAGAGGTCTCCGGCGATGCCGGTGATGATCGGTTCTTCCACGGTTTCCCCCTCTGCAGGGTTGTAGACGATGGTTCCCTCGGCGTTGCTGAAGGAGGAGCGGACGTGCAGGGTGACGCCGTGCCGACGGGCGTACTCGACGGCACGGATGTAGAGGACCTTCGCACCGGAGGCTGCGAGTTCGAGCATCTCCTCGCTGGTGATGCGGTCGACCTTCTTGGCCTTCGGCACCACGCGCGGGTCGGCGGTGAAGATGCCGTCCACGTCGGTGTAGATCTCGCAGATGTCGGCGTCGAGGGCCGCGGCGAGGGCGACGGCCGTCGTGTCCGAACCGCCGCGACCGAGCGTGGTGATCTCGCCGGTCGTGCGATTGAAGCCCTGGAACCCGGCGACGATCGCGACGTGCCCGGCGTCGAGTGCCTCGCGCACGCGCTTCGGGGTGACGTCGACGATGCGGGCCTTGCCGTGCTGGGCGTCGGTGAGCATGCCGGCCTGGCTGCCCGTGTACGACGACGCCTCGACCCCGAGGCTCTTGATCGCCATCGCCAGGAGCGCCATCGAGATGCGCTCCCCCGCGGTGAGGAGCATGTCGAGTTCACGTCCGGCGGGGATCGGTGTCACGGAGTGCGCGAGGTCGACGAGCTCGTCGGTGGTGTCGCCCATCGCCGAGACGGCCACGACGACGTCGTTGCCGGCCTTCTTCGTCTGGACGATCCGCTTCGCCACGCGCTTGATGCTCTCGGCGTCCGCGACGGACGATCCACCGAACTTCTGCACGATCAAGGCCACTGGTTGGTACTCCCGGGGACGACGGTTCCGCGACTGTCACGCGGTCTCATGATGGTAGTCGGTGTTTCGAGGATGTTGCGTCAGAGCCGGTGCAGACGCAAGGATCCTGCGCGCTGCTCGGCTCCGGCAGGTCAGCCGCCGACGACCCGACGGCCCTCGAACGCGCGGCCGAGCGTGACCTCGTCGGCGTACTCGAGGTCACCGCCGACGGGCAGCCCGGACGCAAGGCGGGTCGTGCGGATGCCCATCGGGACGAGCAGTCGGCTGAGGTACGTCGCTGTGGCCTCGCCCTCGAGGTTGGGGTCGGTGGCGATGATGACCTCGTCCACCGTGCCGTCCGCCAGTCGCGTCATGAGCTGCTGGATGCGCAGGTCGTCCGGGCCGATGCCGTCGATCGGGCTGATCGCGCCGCCGAGCACGTGGTACAGCCCGCGGAACTCGCGCGTCCGCTCGATCGCGGCGACGTCCTTCGCCTCTTCGACGACGCAGATGACCGCCGGCGACCGACGCGGGTCACGGCAGATGCTGCACTGCACGTTCTCGGTGACGTTGCCGCAGATCTCGCAGAAGCGGACCCGCTCCTTGACGTCTGCCAGGAGCTCGGACAGCCGGGTGGGGTCGAACGACTCGGTCTGGAGGATGTGGAACGCGATGCGCTGCGCCGACTTCGGTCCGATGCCGGGGAGGCGACCGAACTCGTCGATGAGGTCCTGCACGATGCCGTCGTACATCAGGCGCCTTCCTCGTGGAGGGAGGTCTCCTCGATGAACTGGGCGTTCAGGATCTCACGGACGACGGCCTCGCCGTAGCGGCCCGCGACGGGGGTCCGGCGGACCTGCGGTGCGGGTGCGGCGGGGCGCTGGGCCGGTGCCGGGCGCTGCTGGCTCGGCGCGGGGGCGGCGGGCTGCTGCGGTGCGGCGGACTGCTGCGCGTCGGGGTAGGGGTCGCCGTCGCCGTACGGGTCGTCGTCGAGCGGGTAGTCGTCGACGGGGACGTCCGGGCTGCCGCCCGGTGCGGCGGCCGGACCGGTGGACGGCGCGGCGCCCGGGCCACGGTCGACGTCGGTGTCTGGACTGCCGGGAGGCGCGGCCTGCGTCGACGGGGTCGCCTGCGGTGCGGGGGCGCCCAGCGAGGACGCGGGGCGCAGCTGTGCCGCGAGGGCCGCGTCCACCGTCGGGTCGGACGTGGTCGGGACGGGAGCGACGGGCTCACCGGTGTCGGTGGTGCCGAACGGGGCCGACCACGAGCGCTCGGCCCCGGCGGTGGGATCCGCGGCGGGGATCGTGGCGACGGCCCATTCGGTGACCGGGGCGCCGGTGGGCTCCGGGGCGGGGGCGGGCTCCGGGGCGGGAGTGGGCTCCGAGGCGGGGGTGGGTGCAGGGCGGGACTGCGTCGGGCGCTGGTCTCCCTGCGCGGGCGCCGCGTCCGGCCGTGCCGGAGCCGGTGCCGGTGCCGGTGCCGCGTGCTCCGACGCTGCCGTCTCGCGCGCGGCGGACTCCGGCGCCGAGGGTGCTCCCGTGGCGGATGCGCCCCCGCCGGACTCCTGCGCAGCGGACCGGTCGGCGGAGTCCCCCGCCGCCTGCTGCTCGGCGGACCCGTGCGGCTCGGACGTCGTCGGCTCCGGACGCGCGGGAGCGGCCGGAGCCGTCTCGGCGGACCGGTCGGCACCGGGCCGTGCAGCACCCGCAGCACCGGCAGCACCCGCAGCGTCAGGGGCAGGCGCGGCACTCGGCGCCGGCTGCGCGGCCCCCTGCGGCGGCTGGGCCCCGGGCTGCTGCGGCGGTCGCTGCTGCCCCGGCCCACCGGGACCACGGGCGACGAACTTCACACGGAGCCCGAGCACGTCGACGATCGCGGCCCGCAGGAGCTCGCTGACGCTGGCGTTCGGGTCGGACATCTCCTTGAACGAGGCGACGTCCTGCTGGCTCGGGAACGTGAGGGTGAGGACGTCGTCGCGCAGCGCCGTGACCTGCGCCGTGACGACCACGGACCACGCCGAACGCTTCTGCCGCTGGACGTGCTCGACGATCTGCGGCCAGGAGTCGCGGAGCTGCTGGAACCCGACGGCGCCGATGGGACGCACGGCCGGCTCGTCGCCCGCAGCCGCGCCCTGGCCGGTCGAAGACGCGTTCGCAGTGCCCGCGGCGGGCGTCGGCGTGGCTCCGGGTGCCGGCGTGGACCCGGGTCCGCTCGACGGAGCCTCGGGTGCACTCGGCACCGCGGCGGCCCACGAGGCAGCGGCATCCCGAGCGGTGGCACCGGGGTCGGTCGACGTCGGGGCCGGGGTGGCGGCCGGTTCGGCGGCGGCCGGAGCAGGAGCCGGCGCCGGCGTCCGGGCCTGGGTCTGGGTCTGGGCGGGAGCCGCGGGGGCCTGGGCCGCCCGAGGAGCGGGTGCGGCCGGCTGCGTGCTCGGCGCGGGGGCGGTGGTCGACCCCGCGGCCGGGAGGGACTCCGGCCCGGCCTGGTGCCCGCCGGCGTCCCCGACACCGATGCGTCGCTCGAGTCGCTCGACCCGGGCGAGGGCACCGCGCTGGGTGTCGTCGGCCTCGGGCACGAGCATCCGCGCGGTCATGAGTTCGAGGTGCAGCCGCGGCGAGGTCGCCCCGGTCATGTCCGTCAGTGCACGGTTCGCGATGTCCGCCGCACGCGAGAGCCCGGTCGCACCGAAGACACCGGCCTGCCGGGTCATCGTGTCGAGCTCTTCCGGTGAGACGCCCCGGAGGACGGCCGCGGCGCTCTCGTTGGTCGCGGCCACGACGATGAGGTCACGGAGGCGCTCGAGGAGGTCCTCGACGAAGCGACGAGGGTCCTGCCCGGTCTGCACGACCCGGTCGATGGCGGCGAACGCCGATGCCGGGTCGGCCACGGCGAGCGCGTCGACCACGTCGTCGAGCAGCGCGGCGTCGGTGTAGCCGAGGAGCGCGACGGCCCGCTCGTACGCGATCGCCCCGTCCTCGCTGCCGGCCATGAGCTGGTCGAGCAGGGACAGGGTGTCACGGACGGAACCACCGCCGGCGCGGACGACCAGGGGCAGCACGCCGGGCGCGACCGAGACCGATTCCTGCTGGCAGAGCTGCTCGACGTACTCGAGCATCGCGGCCGGCGGGACGAGGCGGAACGGGTAGTGGTGGGTGCGCGAGCGGATCGTGCCGATGACCTTCTCGGGCTCGGTCGTCGCGAAGATGAACTTGACGTGCTCCGGCGGTTCCTCGACCAGCTTGAGCAGCGCGTTGAAGCCCTGCGGCGTCACCATGTGCGCCTCGTCGAGGATGAAGATCTTGTAGCGGTCGCGTGCCGGGGCGAACACGGCGCGGTCGCGCAGGTCACGGGCGTCGTCGACGCCGTTGTGGCTGGCGGCGTCGATCTCGATCACGTCGAGCGATCCCCCGCCGCCGCGTGCCAGTTCGACGCAGCTCGGGCAGACGCCGCACGGGGTGTCGGTGGGGCCCTCGGCGCAGTTCAGGCAGCGCGCGAGGATGCGCGCGGACGTCGTCTTGCCGCAACCGCGCGGCCCGCTGAACAGGTAGGCGTGGTTGACCCGGTTCGTGCGCAGGGCCGTCCGGAGGGGATCGGTGACCTGCGACTGTCCGATCAGCTCGGCGAAGTTCTCGGGCCGGTAACGGCGATACAGGGCGGTGACCACGCCCCAAGGGTAGCCGGGACGACCGACACCCGATGGTCGGACCGGACCACCTGTGGGAAGTGGGCGGCGGGCACGTGACGAACCGCGCCTCCCGTCCGTGCAGACGACGGGACGGGAGGCGCGGTTCGTGCGTGCGACGGACTCAGACGCGTCCGCGGCGGCGGAGGCCGCGGGCGAGCCGCGACAGACCGAGCAGGAGGAAGCCGAGCACCACCAGGCCACCCGCTGCCCCGGCGAGCGGGGCCACGTCGGCACCGGTGAACGCGAGCCCGCCGGACCCGGAACCGGTCCCGCTCCCGCTCCCGCTCCCGGACCCGTTGCCGCCGGTCCCGGGCGCGCCCGGCGTTCCGGGCGTCCCGGGCGTTCCGGGTGTGCCGGGCGTTCCGGGCGTCCCAGGCGTCCCAGGCGTGCCGGGTCCACCCGGCACCGCGGCGTCGACCACGACCGCGACCGACTGCACGGCCGATGTCGCACCCGCCACCGTCTGCGTCACGCGGATGGTGTGCTGCCCGACCGCCAGTCGCAGGACGACCGACCAGGTGCCGTCCTCGGCCGCCGTCGTCGTGACGGGCGTGCCGTCGTCGGCGACGACGGTGACGGTCGCTCCCGGCTCGGCGGTCCCGGTGACCCGCCAGTCGACGGTCCCGGCGGCCGAGGCAGTCTGGTGCGCGCCCGGCGTGGGCGAGGTGACCGCGAGCGGCTCCACTGCGTCGACCACGATCGGGACCGGCTGCGAGACCGTCGTCGTGCCGTTCACGGACTGCGACGCCTCGATGGTCCACTCCCCCTCGGGGACGCGGTCGAACGTGACGCTCCAGTCGCCGTCGGCGTCCGCGGTCGTGGTGCGGACCTGCCCGTTCGACAGGCGCACCGTGACGAGCGCTCCCGGTGTGGCGTGCCCAGTCACCGTGAAGCTGCCGGTGTCACCGGTGCCCGTCGCGGGGATGAGCTGGCCGGGGACCGGGCTCGTGATGGTCACGTCCGTCGGCTGGGCGACCACGACCCGCACGGTGCTCGTCACCGGGTCGGAGGTCACGCCGCCGACGGTCTCGGTGACCGACACGGTGTGGGTGCCCGGCGGGACCCGGGTGACGGTGACGGTCCACGAACCGTCTCCACCCGCGGTCGTCGTCGCGGTCCGGCCGTCGATGTCGACGGAGACCGTGGCGCCCGGCTCGGCGGTGCCGCTGACCGGGATCGACGTCGTGGCACCGGTGGTCGGGACGACCTGGCCGTCGGTCGGGCTGGTGACCCGGACCGGTGCGGCCGCGGCGACGGAGAACCCGACCTGCGGGGCGTTCGTCGTCGTCCCGCCGACCGTCTGCGCGGCGGCGATCGTGTGCGGGCCGGTGCCGACGTCCGGCACGGTGACGGCCCACTCGCCGTCGCCGTCCGCCGTCGTCGTGACCGGGGTCCCGCCGTCGACGCGGACCGAGACGGCCGCGTTCGGGGCGGAGACACCGGTGACCCGGACGTCCGTGGTGCCGCCGAGCACGCGGTAGGCGGTGCCGTTCTCCGGGGAGGTGACGACGATCGCGTCCACCGCGGCGACCTCCACCGTCAGGTCGCGCTCGATCGGCGACGACGTCGTGCCGTTCACGACCTGCGTGACGACGATCGTGTGGTCGCCGGCGTCGAGACCGGTGAGCTCGGTCGACCAGCGGCCGTCCGGGCCGACCGGGACCTGGACGGGGTCGCCGTCGTCGGTCACGATCCGCACGGTGCCGCCGGGCTGCCCCTGGCCGCTGACCGGGACGCTCGCGGTCGTGGTGCCGGCCGGCACGGTCACGGTGTCGCGGTCCGCCGGCGTGTCGACCGTCAGCGCTGCACCCGCGGCGACCGTGAAGGTCGTCGAGACCGGCGCCGAGGTCGATCCCTCGACCGTCTGGGTGGCACGGACGGTGTGCTCGCCGGTGCCGAGGCCCTCGAGGTCGACGGACCAGGTGCCGGCGGCGGTCGCCGTCACGGTCCGGGGGTCGCCCCCGTCGACCGCCACCCGGACGGACGCCAGCGGCTCGGCGGCGCCGTTCGCGGTCACGGTCGCGATCGAGTCCTGCTGCGCGACGCGCACGGTCGATCCGTTCGCCGGGGTGGCGATCGTGATCGGGTCCGCGACGAGCACCCGGATGCCGACGGTGACCGGGGCGGAGACGGTGTCACCGATCCGCTGCGTGACGCTGACCGTCGGGGTGCCGGCGGGCACGTCGGGCACCGAGACGCTCCAGTTGCCGTCGGTGTCCGCGGTGGTGGACTCGCTGCGTCCGCCGCCGAGGTCGACCACGACGGTCGCACCGGGCTCCGCCGTCCCGCTGACGTCGACCGTGGTGGTCGCGCCCTCGCCGGCGACGGTGTACTCCTGGCCAGCCGTCGGTTCGGCGATCTCGACCGGGGCTCCGGCCTCGATCTCGAAGGCCGACTCGACCGGGGTGGTGGACGTGGACCCGTCGACCGTCTGCGTGACGCTGACGTCGTGCGTGCCGACGCCGAGGTCCGGCACGTCGACGCTCCACGCGCCGTCGTCACCGGCGGTGACCTCGACGGGGTCGCGGTCGTCGACGGTGACCGTGACGGTGGCGCCCGGCTGGGCGTCACCGGCGATCGTCACCGTGGTGGTGGCGTCGCCGTCCGCGACGGTGATCGGGTCCTCGCCGGGCTGGCGGACGATCAGGTCGGCCGCGGCGACGACGGACACCGGTCGTGCGACCGCCGCGCTCGTCGTCCCGTTCACGGCCTGGGTGACCTCCGCCGTCCACGAACCGGTGGGCACGTCCTCGACCGTCGTGGCCCAGTCCCCGTCGTCGTCGACCCGTGCCGTCGCGGTCCCGCCGTCACCGAGGTCGACCGTGACGGTCGCCCCGGGCTGGCCGGTGCCGGCGAACCGCACGTCGGTCGTGGCGTCGTCGTCGGCCACCGTCACGGAGGTGGCCCCAGCCGGGGTCGTCACCGTGAGCGGCGCACCGGCGCGGACCGACACCGCCGCGGTGACGGGTGCCGACGTCTGCCCGCCGACGACCTGCGTCGCGCGGACCGTGTAGTCGCCGACCGGGACGTCCGCGAACGTCGTCTCCCAGGCGCCGTCGGCAGCGGCGGTCACCTCGTCGGAGTCGCCGTTCGACAGCGTCACCGTGACGGTGGCCCCGCCCTGTGCCCGTCCCGCGGCCCGCACGTCGGCCGTGCCGGCCGCGTCGGCGACCGTCAGGACGGCGCCGTTCGTCGGAGCGGTCAGGGAGAGCGCGGTCCCGGCACGGACGGTGACGGTCTGTGCGGGACTGGAGGCGCTGGTCCCGCCGACCGTCTGGGTCGCGGTGAGCGTCGGGTCACCGACACCGACCCCGCCGAACGTGACGGTCCAGTCGCCGTCGCCGTCCGCGGTGGTGGTCGCCTCGTCGTCGCCGAGTCGCACCGTGACCGGAGCGTTCGGCTCGGCCGTGCCGGTGACCGTGACGTCACGCGTCGCGTCGGCGTCCGGGACGAGCAGCACGGCGTCGGCGGCCGGGGTCGTCACCGTGACCGCGTCCGCGGCCTCGATCGTGACGGTGCGCGTCGCCGGGTCGGAGACCGCCGGGGACGAGACCGTCCCGGGCAGTGTCTGCGTCACCGACACCGGGTGCTCGCCGACGGCGAGGTCCGGGAAGGTCACCGACCAGGTGCCGTCCGGGGCGACCGTCGTCCGCTGGTCGTCCTCACCGGTCGTGCTCGCGGTCACCGCGGCGCCGGGCTGGCCGGTGCCGGAGACCGTCACGTCACGTCGGACGTCGTCGCCCGCGACCGTGATCGGCGCCGTGCCGGGGGTGGTGATCGCGAGCTGCGCGGCCGTGACGACCTGGAACGTGGTCGGGATCGCGGTGGTGACCACGCCCTCGACGCTCTGGCTCGCGTTCACCGTGTACGTGCCGGTGGGTGCGAGACCGGTGGCGTCGACGCTCCACACGCCGTCGCCGTTGGCCGTGGTGGTGAACTGCGTGTCCGGGCCGAGCGAGACCGTGATGTCCGCGTCCGGCTCCGAGGTGCCGGAGATCGGGACGGTCGCGGTCGCGTCGCGGTCGACGACGACGAAGCGCGAACCGACGGCCGGCGAGTCGATCGCGACGGCGGTCCCCGGCACGACGGTGAAGTCGCGCGTCACCGTGGGTCCGGTCGTGCCGTTCACGGTCTGCACGGCGGTGACGGTGTGGTCGCCGATGCCGAGCTGCGTCGGGTCGGTCGCCCAGTTGCCGGAGCCGTCGGCGACCACGTCGACCGGGTCGCCGTCGTCGACCGTGACCCGCACGCTCGCACCCGGCTCGGCGGTGCCGCGCACGACGACGCCGATCTGGCCGCCCGCTCCCGCGGGGACCTCCTGCGCGTCCGTCGGCGACTCGATCACCAGGTCGTCGGCGACGGCGATCGCGAAGTCCCGGTCGACGGCTGCGGACGTCTGCCCGCCGACCGTCTGCGTGACGCTCGCGGTGTGGTCGCCCGCGCCGACGTCCGGCAGGGTCACCGACCACGCACCGTCGTCGCCGGCGGTCGTGGTGACCGGGTCGCCCGTCCCGTCGAGGACGACGCTGATGCCGGCGCCCGGCTGCGCGGTGCCCGAGACGACGACGTCGATCGTCGAGTCGTCGGTCGCGACGTCGGTCGTGCCGTCCTGGGTCGGCGAGGTCACGGCGAGCGCCGCGCCGGCGACGACCGTCACGACCTCGCGCACGGCCGGCGAGGTGGTCCCGCCCACGGTCTGCGTCGCCTGGATCGTGTACCGGCCGACCGGGACGTCCTGGACCGTGGCGGTCCAGTCCCCGTCGCCGTTCGCGGTCGCGGTGGCGGTCAGCCCGCCGCCGAGCGAGATCGCGACGTCGGCGCCGGGCTCGGCGGTACCGGTCACGTCGAGGTCGGTCGTCGTGTCCGCGTCGAGCACGGTGACGGTGGCACCGGGTGCCGGGGCGGTGATCGCGATCGGGTCACCGGCGGCGACGGTGAAGTCGCTCGTCACGGGGCCGGAGGTCGTTCCGCCCACGGTCTGCCGCGCGGTCGCGGTGCGGTCGCCGACCGGGACGCCCTGGAAGGTCGCCTCCCAATCGCCGCCGCCGGTCGCGGTCACCGTCGCGGTGAAGGACCCGCCGATGCCGACCGTGACCTGCGCGTTCGGTGCGGCGGTGCCGGACACCGTGACGGGCGTGGTCGAGGTCGGGTCCGCGACGGTGATCGTGCTGCCGTCCTCGGGTGCGTCGATCGTCAGCGCCGGGGCGGCCGTGACCGTGAAGGCACGTGTCACGGGGGCACCCGTCGAGGACCCGACGGTCTGCGTCACCCGGGCGGAGTACGACCCCGCGGGGACACCCGTCACCGTCGTCGACCAGGTACCGCCGGCGTTCGCCGTGGTCGTGGCCGTGCGGCCGCCACCGAGGTCGACGTCGACCCGGGCGCCGGGCTGCGCCGAACCGGAGAACGGCACGTCGCGGGTGGTCCCGGCGAGCGGGAAGTCCTGGCCGGCCGTCGGGCTGTCGACCGTGAGGCCGGCTGCGGCGACGACCCGGAAGGCCCGGGTCACGGGCGCCGAGGTGGTGTCCCCGACCGTCTGTGTCACGCTCGCGGTCGGTTCGCCGATCGGGACGTCCGGCACCGTGATGCTCCACGCGCCGCTCGCGTTCGCCGTGCCGGTCGCGGTGAGGCCGCCGCCGAGGTCGACGTCGATGCGGGCGTTCGCGGTCGCGGTGCCGGTCAGGGTCACCGGCGCGGTGGTGCCGGTGGTCGTGAAGGTCTGCCCCGCGGTCGGCGTCGAGATGGTCAGGGCCTGCTGCGCGACGACGGAGAACTGCTGCGTGGCCGAGCCCGCCGCTGCTCCCCCGACGGTCTGGGTCGCGGTCGCCGTGTACGAGCCGGTGGGCACGTTCGCCACCGAGGTGGTCCACGTGCCGTTGGCCGCCACGGTCGCGGTGCCCGTCCGGCCGCCGCCGAGGGTCACGGCGATCGTGGCTCCGGGTTCGCCGGCGCCGCCGACGGTGACACTGCGGGTGGAGGACGCCGTCGGCACGCTGAACACCTGGTTCGCGGTCGGGGCCGTGATCGTCGGCGCGACGAAGGCCGAGGCCCGCACGGTCGACGTGGCGAGGTCGACGGTGGCGACGTTCGCCCCCGGCAGGATCGACAGCCGCAGGGCGTGCACGCTCCGCGAGCCGGGGTCGTACCCGCGGCCGTCGCGGAACCCGGTCGTGGTGTCCTGCGCGTTGACGGTGAGGTCGACGACCTGGCGGAGGAGCAGGACGACCGGCGACAGCAGCGTCGCCACGGCTGTGGTCGTGGTCGTCAGGGTGGTGGCGAGCTGCGTGAGGGCGGTCCCGCCGATGATCGGCCGGAGCGCGGTCTGCAGGGTCGGGACGACGATGCCGGAGACGACCGGCGCGAGCACGGTGCCGAGGGGCAGCGGCAGGCCGACGAGGCTCCCCGATGCGGTGACGGTCGGGTTCGCCGTCGCGGTGCCGGCCAGCGCGCCGAGGGTCGTGTCGACCTGCAGACCGATCGCGGCGGCCGACTGCCCGAGGACGGTGGCGTTGGTGGCGATGTTCACGCGCACCGCGGTGGAGTTGATCGTGTTGACGACCGCCGTCTGCAGCGTGGTGGGCAGCTGCGTGCCGAGGATCGTGGCGATGCTCTGGTTGATCGAGTCCACGGCGACCGTCGTCAGCACCGGGGTGTTCGCGGGCTGGCCGTTGAGGGCCGTGAGCTTGTCGAGGTCCACCGTGATGGTGCCGGTCGCCGGGACGATCGTCACGGCGCCGTCCGTGAGCGGCTGCTGGAGGACCTGGGTGAGGGTGCCGTCGAGGTTGAGGTTCACGTTCGCGGTGATGGTGGTGCCGCTCACGTTCACCGTGCCGAGCAGCGCCTGGCGGAGGAGCGTCTGGATCTGGCCGGACACCGCTGCGGTGGTGCCCTGCAGCGCTCCCCCGGTGCCGAAGACGCCGTTCACCGAACCCGACACCGTGCGGAGCTCGTCGCGGAGCGAGGTCGTCAGCCCCTGGACGGCGGGGCTCGTCAGCGTGAGGTCGGCTCCGGCGATCCGGTAGTCGCTCGTGGTGCTGACCGTCGCGCCGCGCGTCGCGGACAGGGTCGAGGCGAGCGCCCCGACACGCAGCTGCGCGTTCGAGAGCACCGTCGTGTCGGCACCGACCCGGCTGAAGAGCGGGTTGAGGTCGAGCGTCGACGCCCCGGTGCCGATCCCGGTCCCGACGCCGATGCCGCCGTCGTTCGTCAGGAGGCCGGAGGACGCCGTCGCACCGTTCGCCGAGGTCGTCGCGTACTGGCCGGCCACTCCGAGGGTGAGGATGCCGTTCGCCCCGAGCAGGTCGATGTCGTTGCCGAGGTCCACCCCCACGGTGTTCAGGGCCTCGACGTTGAGCGGCTGGTTCGTCGTCCCGCCGCCGGTCGTCGCACCGCGTGCGGAGTAGGCGCCGCCGAGCTGGGCGATGCCGTCGACGTCCACGATGCCCGAGCCGCTGAGCAGGAGCCCCTCGGCCTCGGAGACGTCGGTCTGTGCAGCCGCAGCGGGTTGGATCGCCACGGTGGCGGCGAGGAGCGCCGTCACCGTGGCGATGACGCCGCCGCGCAGGAGGAGACGCCGATCGTCCGATGCTCGTCGTCGAGCTCGGCCGCCAGCACCGAAGATCCGTCGTGTCCAGTCGCCCGCCGTCGTGGGTACACGGGTACCCCGCAGCGACACGTGCCTGCGCATGCGTGTCTCTTTTCCTGGCGAGCGCGCTCGCCACCTGATCCGGAACTCCCCCGCTGGTGAGGCGGTGGAGGGTCAGGAGCCCTGGTTGGGGGTTCCTGAGGGCGATCTTTGCACACGATCAGGTTGCTGTCCGCAACCCGTTACGAAAGAGACGCCAGGCGCACGAAAAGACTCCTCACGCACCCGCCAGAGCCCGGTTACCCTTGCTGCGTTTCCGCCCTGGGGGAGTTGGCCTGGATGGCGTCACGTGAGGAGCCGCCGAGAAGTCTACCGGACGCGACGGGCAAGATCGGACACATGAAGATCGCCATCGCCGGAGGCCACGGCCAGATCGCCCTCCTCCTCGCCCGCCAGATCACCGACGCCGGCCACGACGCCGTCGCCATCGTCCGCAACCCCGCGCACGTCACCGACGTGGAGCAGCAGGGCGGACGGGCGATCGTCGCCGACCTCGAGCAGCTCGACGACGACGAACTCGGGCTCCGGCTCCGCGGGGTCGACGCGGTGGTGTTCGCCGCCGGGGCCGGTCCGGGGAGCGGCGCCGAGCGGAAGCTCTCGGTCGACCGGGACGGGGCGATCCTCCTGGCGGACGCGGCCGAGCGCGCCGGCATCCGCCGCTACGTGATGATCTCGGCGATGGCGGCGGACTCGTACGACCCGGAGCGTGCGGTCGTGCCCGCCCGGTCGGAGGCCGATGTCTTCCAGGTGTACCTCCGCGCGAAGGCCGAGGCGGACGCGAACCTGCGGGCGCGGAGCCTCCGCTGGACGATCGTCCGACCCGGGGGCCTGCTCGACACGCCGCCCCAGGGCACGGTCGACGTCGGCGCCACGGTCCCCCGCGGCACGATCCCACGGGCGGACGTCGCGGCGGTGGTGCTCCACGCGCTCCTCGACGACACCGCGGTCGGCGTGCAGTTCGAGGTCACGAGCGGCGACACGCCGATCCCCGCGGCGGTCGCGTCGCTCGGCTGACGCCCGCCGACGGCAGCGGCGTCGAACCACGGATCCGACATCGAACCGGGCGACGACGGTGGTTCGACGTCGGATTCGTGGTTCGATCGCGGCGCCGCGCCCGCCGCAAGCGCGCCGCGGCGCCGCGCCGCGCGTCAGAGCGCGACCGCAGCCGACTGCCGGGCGATCTCCAGTTCCTCGTTCGTCGGGATCACGAGCACCGCGACGCGCGACGTGTCCGTGGAGATGAGCCGCGCCTCCCGAGATGCCAACTCGTTGCGGTCCGCATCGATCTCGATGCCCAGATGCTCGAGCCCGGCGAGCACGCGCCGGCGCAGCAGCGCGTTGTTCTCGCCGACGCCCGCAGTGAAGACCACCGCGTCCAGCCCGCCGAGCTGCGCCGTGTAGGCGCCGACGTACCGACGGATCCGGTGCCGGTACACGGCGAGCGCTGCCTCGGCCACCTCGTCGCCGTGCAGCGCCGCGTCCTGCACGTCGCGCATGTCCCCGTTGCCGGTCAGGCCGAGCAGCCCGGACTCCTTGTTGAGCATGGTGTCGAGCTCGTCGAAGGAGAGCCCGGCCTCGCGGTGGAGGTGGATGAGGACCGCGGGGTCGAGGTCTCCGGAGCGGGTGCCCATCACGAGACCCTCGAGCGGGGTGAGCCCCATCGAGGTCTCGATCGAGCGTCCACCGTCGATCGCCGCGGCGGATGCCCCGTTGCCGAGGTGCAGCACGATCGTCTTGAGCTCGGCGAGCGGACGGCCGAGGAATTCTGCCGCCTGCTCGGACACGTACTTGTGGCTCGTCCCGTGCATGCCGTAGCGGCGGATCGCGTACTTCGCGGCGAGGTCGGCCGGGATCGCGTACGTGTAGGCGTGCGGCGGCATCGTCTGGTGGAACGCGGTGTCGAACACGGCGACCTGCGGCACGTCCGAGAAGACCTGCTTCGCCGCGCGGATGCCCTCGAGGTTCGCCGGGTTGTGCAGCGGCGCGAGGCTGTTCAGCGCCTCGATCTGCTGCTCGACCTCGTCCGTCACCACGGTGGCCCGGTCGAAGGTGGTGCCGCCGTGCACGACGCGGTGGCCGACCACGGCGGGCGGGTGCTCGTCGAAGGACGGCCCGACCTTCGCGAAGGCGTCGATCATGGCCTGGAAACCGGCCGCGTGGTCGGCCACCGGGGTCGAGTCGTTCGACGAGGACTCCCCCGTGAGCGCGTTGGTGTGCTTCCACGCACCCGTCGACTCGCCGATGCGTTCGACGAGCCCGGAGGCGAGCGTGCGCTCCCCCTCGAGCTCGATGAGCTGGTACTTGAACGAACTCGATCCGGAGTTCACGACGAGGGCTGCGGTCACGGGATGGGTCACTTTCTCGGTCGGACGGGAGGCGCGGTGCGGGTCGCGCGGGTCAGCCCGCGTCGGTCGCGGTGCCGGCCTGGATCGCGGTGATCGCGACGGTGTTGACGATGTCGCCGACGAGCGCACCGCGGGAGAGGTCGTTGATCGGCTTGCGCAGGCCCTGCAGGACCGGGCCGATCGCCACGGCACCGGCCGAGCGCTGCACGGCCTTGTACGTGTTGTTGCCCGTGTTGAGGTCGGGGAAGATGAACACCGTGGCGCGGCCCGCGACGGGCGAGTCCGGCATCTTCGTCGACGCGACCGTCGGGTCGGCGGCGGCGTCGTACTGGATCGGCCCCTCGACGAGCAGGTCCGGGCGGCGCTCGCGCACGAAGGCGGTGCCGGCGCGGACCTTGTCGACGTCCGCTCCCGAGCCGCTGTCGCCCGTCGAGTAGCTGAGCATCGCCACGCGCGGGTCGATGCCGAACTGCGTCGCGGTCTCGGCCGACGAGATCGCGATGTCCGCGAGCTGCTCGCTCGTCGGGTCGGGGATGACCGCGCAGTCGCCGTAGACGAGGACCCGGTCGGCGAGGGCCATCAGGAAGACGCTCGACACGATCGAGGTGTCCGGCCGGGTCTTGATGATCTCGAACGACGGCCGGATCGTGTGCGCCGTCGTGTGCTTCGCGCCGGAGACCATGCCGTCGGCGAGCCCGAGCTGCACCATCATCGTGCCGAAGTAGGACACGTCGGTGACGGTGTCGCGGGCGAGCTCGATCGACATGCCCTTGTGCGCCCGGAGGCGGGTGTACTCCTCGGCGAAGCGCTCACGGAGCTCGGGGTCGAACGGGGAGACGAGCTGCGCGGCGTCGAGGTCGAGGCCCAGCTCGGTCGCCCGGGTCCGGATCGCGGCGGGGTCGCCGAGGATCGTGAGCTCGCACACCTGGCGCTGCAGCAGCGTGGACGCGGCGCGGAGGATGCGGTCGTCCTCGCCCTCGGGCAGGACGATGCGCTTGCCGTACCCGCGGGCCCGGTCGAGCAGTCCGTGCTCGAACATGAGCGGCGTCACGACCCCGGAGGGCGTGAGCTGCAGGCGGTCGCGGAGGGCGTCGGCGTCGACGTGCTGCTCGAACAGCGCGAGCGCGAGGTCGGCCTTGCGGGGCGAGTCCGCCGCGAGCCGTCCACGGGTCTGGGTGATGCGGAGCGCGGTGTCGTAGGTGCCGAGGTCGTTCTGCGCGATCGGCAGCGAGCTCGACAGTCCCTCGAGCAGGCGGGAGATCTGCGGTGCCGTCTCGAACCCGCCGTTGAGGATCACCCCGGCGAGGCTCGGGAAGGTCTCGGACTGGTTCGCGAGGAGCGTCGCGATGAGGACGTCGCTGCGGTCCCCCGGGACGACGACGATCCCGCCCTCGATCAGGCGCGGCAGGACGTTCTCCATGCTCATGCCGGCGACGACGGTGCCGAGGGCCTCGCGGTCGAGCAGCGCTTCGTCGCCGCGCACCAGGGTCGCCCCGGTGGCCTCGAGCAGGGCGCGGACGGTCGGGGCGACGAGGACGCGGTCCTCGGGGATGGCCCACACGGGCAGGTCGGGGTGGTCGTCGCTGACGGCCTGCCGGACGCTCGACACGACCGACGGCAGGGCATCGGGGTCGGCACGGTTCACGACGATGCCGAACAGCTGGGCGTGCGCGGCGCGGAGCTCGCTCGTCGTGACGTCGGCGACCTGGGCCATGTCCTCGGGAGTGCGGGCACCGCGTTCGGCGGCGTCGCGGCCACCGAGCACGAGCAGCACCGGAGCGCCCAGGTTGACCGCGACCTTGGCGTTGAACGACAGCTCCGTCGGGCTGCCGACGTCGGTGTAGTCCGATCCGAGCACCACGACCGCGTCGCACTGCCGCTCGACCTGGGCGAAGCGGGTGACGATCGTCGCGAGCGCCGCGTCCGGGTCGGCGTGCACGTCGTCGTAGGTGACGCCGACCGCGTCGTCGTAGGAGATGCCGACCGCGGTGTGCTGCAGCAGGAGCTCGAGCACGTAGTCCGGCTCGTCGACGGAGCGGGCGACCGGTCGGAACACCCCGACCCGTCCGACCGAGCGTGCGAGGGTCTCGAGGACACCGAGGGCGACGGTGCTCTTGCCCGTGTGTCCTTCTGCTGACGTGATGTAGATGCGGGTCGACACGCGTCCAGGGTAGTCGGCGCACACGGCACGACATCTGGGAGCCCCGACACTTCCGACACGCGGTCGTGAGCACTCCGGAGAACCTGTACCATTGGGTGTCGTCGTCGGAAGACGGCGCCAGGAGAATTCGCCTAGTGGCCTATGGCGCACGCTTGGAAAGCGTGTTGGGTGCAAGCCCTCGGGGGTTCGAATCCCCCATTCTCCGCCAGAGCACGGAACGCCCCGGGAACCGATCGGTTCCCGGGGCGTTGTTCGTTCGGCGCACTCCGGACAGGACGGTCCCCCACCCGGCGGACCCCGCCGAACCCCGTTCGCCATGGACTGGCCGGGAAACGATGCCGAGGGGTGGAACGGGCTGTCCCCGATACCCGTCGGTCGCCTAGACTGACCCGAAGGACGGCCCCGGGACGGGTCGGACACGGTGCACGGAGCGGCAGGGGCGCGCTCCCCGGGCGAGCGTCGGACGCTGCCCGGGCACCCGAGGGACGAGGAGTCCACGTGGGGGACCTGACGGCGCCGGCAGCAGCTCGGCCGAGCGCGACCGTGTACGACGTGGTCCTCCGGCCGCGTCGCTCGCTCGTGCGCTCGACGATCCTGAGCGTCGTGTTCTCGGCCGTCCCCCTCGCCGTCGCCCTCGTCTGGGTCTCCCTCCCGATGCGCCTCTGGCCGGTCGTCACGGGTGCGGTCATCCTGCTCGCGGCCGCCGTCGCCGTCGTCTTCGTGCGCCTCGGCACCGCGTTCATCGGCATCGACCCGGTGGCGATCACGGTGCGCGGCGTCCTCACGCAGAACCGTCGGGTGGACCGCGACCGCGTCCACAGCCTGGTCCTCGCCACCACGTACGGCAGCGCGGTCGAGCGCACGACGCGCGAGCTCATCGCGCTCGACGCCGCCGGCGCCCACCTGTTCCGCCTCCGCGCCGACACCTGGAGCGACGCCGGCATCGACAGCATCGTGGACGCCCTCGGCGTGCAGGTCACTGACGAGACCCGGCCGATGTCGATCCGCGAGTTCGTGCGGCGCTACCCGGCGAGCCGGTCCTGGTACGAGCAGCGCGGGGCGTACGTCGCCGTCGGTGCGGTGGCGGTCCTCGCGGTCGCCGGGCTGCTCGTGGTCGAGACCACCGGCCTCCTCGGCTGACCCCTCAGCGTCGGCGGCGCAGGGTCGAGAAGATCCCCTGCACGACCTCCTTGGCGATCGTCCTGCCCAGCCCGGACCCGAGCAGGTCCGACAGCGGGTCGTCCGCCTTCCGTGACGTCGTCGTCCGGGACGACGTGCGCCCCGACCGCCGCGCATCGGCCGCCCGTTCGGCTCGCTCGAACTCCCGCTGCGCCCGCTCGTACTCCTTCTGCGCCGCGGCCCGTTCGCGCGCCTCGGTCTTCTCCTTCGCCGCGGCCTCCTTCGCCGCAGCGGCAGCGGCGCGGGCCGCCTCCTTCTCCGCCTCGGCGGCAGCGGTTGCCGCGGCCTTCTCCGCCTCGGCGGCAGCCGCGTCCGCAGCGGCGGCCTCCATCCGGCGGGCGAGCATCTCGTACGCCGAGTCGGGATCGAGCCGCGTGCCGTAGGTGGGCAGGAGCGGGGATGCCTGCACCCGCGCCGTCATCTCGGCCGCGGGCATCGGGTCCATCGAGCCCTCGGGGGCACGGAGGCGCGTCCAGGCCACCGGCGTCGGCGCGCCCTTCTCGTTCATCACGGTGACGATCGCCTCACCGGTGGCGAGCGAGGTCAGCACCTCCCCGAGGTCGTAGTCGCTCGTCGGGTAGGTCGACACCGTCGCCCGCAGCGCCTTCGCGTCGTCGGGAGTGTGCGCCCGCAGCTGGTGCTGGATCCGAGAGCCGAGCTGGGCGAGCACGTCGTTCGGGACGTCCTTCGGGGTCTGCGTGACGAAGAAGATCCCGACGCCCTTCGACCGGATGAGCCGGACCGTGCGGACGATCTGCTCGAGGAAGTCCGCCGACGCCCCGCTGAAGAGCAGGTGCGCCTCGTCGAAGAAGAACACGAGCTTCGGCTTGTCCTGGTCGCCCACCTCGGGGAGCTCGTTGAAGAGGTCGGCGAGGAGCCACATCAGGAAGGTCGAGAAGACCTCGGGCTGGTCCTGCACGCCGGGCACCTCGAGCAGGCTGACGATCCCCCGGCCGTCGGCGGCGGTGCGGAGGAACACGGTCGTGTCGATCTCCGTCTCGCCGAAGAACTGGTCGGCGCCCTTGTCGGCGAAGGTGATCAGCTCGCGGAGGATCACCCCGGCGGTCTGCTTCGACAGCCCGCCGAGCTCGGCGAGCTCCGCCTTGCCCTGGTCGCTCACGAGGAAGGTCAGCACGCTCCGCAGGTCGGACAGGTCGACGAGCGGCAGCCCGGCCCGCTCCGCGTAGTGGAACACGAGCCCGAGGGAGGACTCCTGCGTGTCGTTCAGTCCGAGCACCTTCGACAGCAGGAGCGGTCCGAACCCGGACACGGTCGCACGGATCGGCACGCCGGTCCCCTGCCCGCCGAGCGAGTAGAGCTCCGCCTCGCTCGCCACCGCGCGCCACTCCTGGCCGATCCCGGCGGTGCGCGCGAGGAGCTTGTCGTTCGGCGCGCCCGCGACCGCCAGCCCGGACAGGTCGCCCTTGATGTCGGCGGCGAAGACGGGCACCCCGTTCGCGGCGATCTGCTCGGCGAGGACCTGCAGCGTGCGCGTCTTGCCCGTGCCGGTCGCGCCCGCGACGAGACCGTGTCGGTTGAGCATGCCGAGCGGGATCCGGACCTGCACGTCGGGCACCGCGGCGCCGTTCACGAGGGCACCGAGCTGCAGCGCGCTGCCCTCCACCTCGTAGCCGGCGCGGATCGCCGCGACGGCGTCCGCGCCGAGCGGCCCCTCGGTGGTGGTCGGCTCGGGAGGCACGGTGCCGGCCGTCGACGTCGGCTCGCCCGCCGGGGCGGTCGCGTCCACCGCCGGGGCCGGGGAGTCGACGACCGCCGGCTCCGCATCGGGCTCGAGCCGCGCCTCCTGGCCCTGCGCCACCGCGGCGGCGAGTTCCTCCGCCCGCTGCACCGCCTCGTCCGCGAGGCGCCGGGCCTCGTCGGCCGCCTGCTTCGCTGCCTCGGCCGCTGCCCGTGCCTGCGCCACCACGTCGCTCATGTCCACAGCATACGAACGGCCGGACGCTCCTGTCCGGCGCGTGCCGTGGCACCGTGCGACGGTCAGTGCGTGAGCGCCGGGACCGTCCTCGGTCGGACGACCGCCCAGAGCAGCACGATCGCGACGGCCGACGTGCACGCCATCACCACTGCCATCGGGGTCGCCGTGGTGATGCCGATCCACCCGACCACGGGCGAGATGATCCCCGCCACGCCGAAGTTCAGCGCGCCGAGGAGCGAGGCGGCGGTGCCGGCCTCCTTGCCGTGGGCGGCGAGTCCGATCACCTGGACGAGCGGGAACGAGAAGCCGCACGCGGCGATGAAGAACCAGAGCGGCACGAGCACCCCGACGAGTCCGGCGCCGAGCTGGTCGAGCACCATGATCGCGACGGCGGCGAGGAACAGGGTCGCGGTCGAGCACGCGAGGATCCACTGCGGTCCGACGCGCTGCGCCAACCGCGCGGAGACCTGCACGCCGACGACGACGCCGACCGAGTTCACCGCGAACAGCAGACCGTACTGCTGCGCGTCGAGCCCGTACAGGCCCTGGAACAGGAACGGTGACGCGCTGAGGTACGAGAAGAGCCCGCTGAAGACCATCGCCCCGATGAGCGCGACCCCGACGAAGACGCGGTCGGAGAAGAGCGCCCGGTACCGCTGCCCGATGGTGGAGTGCCCGGCCTCGTGCCGACGTGCCGGCGGGAGCGTCTCGACGATGAGCAGGACCGCGGCGAGCACGACAGCGGCGCCGTAGCAGGCGAGGAAGACGAAGATCCCGTGCCAGCTCACGAACCGGAGCATCTGCGAGCCGATGAGCGGGGCGAGGATGGGCGCCAGGCCGTTCACCATCGCGAGGCGGGACAGCATCCGCACGAGCGGCTTGCCGCCGAACAGGTCGCGCACCGTCGCCATCGCCACGACACCACCGGCCGCTGCACCCATGCCCTGCAGGACGCGGAAGAGCGCCAGCACCTCGACGTTCGGTGCCAGTGCGGCTCCGAGTGACGCTGCGACGTGCAGGCTCGTCGCGATGATGAGCGGGAGCCGGCGACCGACCTTGTCGCTCCACGGGCCGACCAGCAGCTGTCCGGCCGCGAAGCCGAGCGTCGTCGCGGTGAGGGTGAGCTGCACCGCCCCGTCGGTGATGCCGAACTCGTCCTTGAGCGACGGGAACGCCGGCAGGTAGAGGTCGATCGTGAACGGTCCGAGCGCGGTGAGGGCGCCCAGGACGAAGACGTAGACGAGTCGCTGCCGGCGGGAGAGCGCGTCTCCCGGGTGCAGGACGACACGGAGCGAACCGGTGGTGGCGGGCGCGGTCACGAGCAGGAGTCCTTCGACGGTGAGGGGTGGGGAGGTGATCGCGGCGTCGATCGAATCGATTCGTCCGCGGAACCATCCTACGGGTCCCCCGAGCGCCACCGCAGCAGTCCGGGGCGTTCTCCCGCGTGTTGCCACGGCTCGCGCCCCGCTCGGACGCGGCACATGCGGTACCGTCGGACTGCTCGCCGCCGGTCGACCGCCGGCGGACGTCGTCCCGCCCGTTCCGCCGGAACACCGGCGGGACGGAACCGGATCAGAAGGGGGTGGCGTCATGGTGGATGCCCGCATCCTGCACACGACCGCTGCCCTGCGCGAGGCCATCCTGCGACTGGCCGCCGACCGGCCGGTGTCCGAGATCACGGTCGCCGACGTCACCCGGGCGGCCGGCATCAACCGCGCCACGTTCTACTCGCACGCGGTCTCCCCCGGGTCGTTGCTCGCCGACGTCCTCACACCGGAGCTCGACCGCATCCGCGAGGACGACGCCGAGGTCCGACGCGCGGCGTTCGCCCGGGGTGCCGGCGTCGACGAGTTCGCGACGATCACCCGACGCGGCATCAACGCCGTCGTCGAGCACGTCGTCGCGCACCGCGAGATCTACGGCAAGGCGCTGCCGGACCCGAACGATGCGTCGCTGCACCGTCTCCTCGTGGAGCACTTCACGGTGTCGAGCGAGCAGCACATCCGGACGCTCGAGCGCGAGCACCGGCCGGAACTCCTCGACGACGTCGCCGCGGGGTTCGTGGCGCAGGGCTTCGTCGGCGCGATCGAGGCCTGGCTCGCCGGACCGCGACGGTCGCGGAAGGCACTGGTCGACACGATCGTGCTGTCGTTCCCGTCGTGGTGGCGCTGACCGCCCTGCCCGACCGACGTCAGTCGGTCGTGGGCTTCTCGCCCCGCTGGAGCGACTCGACCACGTCGACGGCCCCGCTGACGAGGTCGGCCTGGTCGTCGCCGGCCGGCACCCGGTAGTCCGCGGAGACGCCGTCGCCACCCGTGCCGCTCGTCGGCAGCGGGTCCCCCAGCGACACCACGACGACACCGGCGTCGTGCGCCGTCTGGATGACCCCGGTCAGCGCCGAGGCGTCGACCGCCCGCACGAGCAACGCCTTCGCGCCCGTGCGCACGAGCTGGTCCACCGCGGCGCGCTGCGCGGCGGCGGACCCGTCGGCCGGTGCGACGCGGACGTCCGGGGCGAAGCCGGCGTCGGTCAGTCCGGCCCGCAGGTCGGTACCGAGCGTGTCCTGCCCGGGTTCGAGGACCACGCCGATGACCGCGTGCCGGTCGAACCCGCCGTCGGAGCTGGTCAGGTCCGTGCTCTGCACCGGCGTGGGCGCGGCCGACGTCGTGCCCTGGCAGCCGGCCAGGGCGAGGGCCGCACCGATGACGACGGTGGCGGTGACGACGCGGAGGAGCACGACCGCCACGCTACCCGCCCACCGCGACGACGGACGGTGCCGGGACGGGGCCGAGCCGACGGACCGCGGCGACGGCGAGCACTGCGATCAGGGTCATGCCGCCGAACACGAGCGGGAACGACACCGCGGCGTCGGCACCGCCCGTCCCGATGAACAGCAGCCCGGTGACGGCGAGCCCGATCACGCTGCCCGAGGCGTCGGCGATGGTCAGGGCCGAGCTCGCGAACCCGTCGTCGCCCTCGCCGGAGAAGCGCAGCGTCAGCATCGAGGTCCGCGGGTAGATCGCCCCCATGCCCGCGCCGCCGACGAACCACCCGACGACGAGCAGCCACCACGGCAGGCCGAACGTGGCGACCGTCAGCGCCGTGAGCAGGCTGACGAGCACGAGCGCGAGACCGATCGCGAAGGTCCGGGTCGCGGTGAGCCGTTCCTCGCCCAGCCGTCCGTGCAGCCAGCTCGACCCGGCCCAGCTGAGCGCCGCGACCGTCAGTGCGAGCCCCGCCGCCGAGGCGGACAGGCCGTCCTTCGCCTGCAGCAGGAACGGCACGTACGCCTCGCTGCCGAAGAACGAGGCGGCGACGAGCCCCCGCAGCAGGATCACCGACGGCAGCCCGGGGGCGGCGCGGAAGGTGCCGGCGGGCAGCAGCGGGCGGAGTGCGAACCACGTCCCGACGAGGCCGATGAGCACGGCGGCGACCCGCGCCCACGCGCCGAGGTCCGGGGCGACGTTGAGCAGCAGGATCGCCACCGCGGCGGCGACCGACCAGCCGATCCGGGACCGCTGCCACGCCGGACGGAGCTCGGGTGCGGGTGGGTGCAGCCGGCCGAGGGTCGGGACGAGCAGGGAGAACGCGCCGACCGCGATGACGAGTGCACCGGCGAACACCCAGTGCCAGTTCCAGACGTCGGTGACGATGCCCGCGAGCGCCGGACCGACGAGCGCCGGCACCACCCACGCGGCGGCGAACCCGGCGAACACCGGGCCGTGCAGGTCGGCGGGGAAGATCCGGGCGACGAGGACGTAGAGCACGACGTCGATCGCGCCGGCACCGAAGCCCTCGACGAGCCGGCCGACGAGGAAGACCTCCATCGTCGGGGCCAGCATGACGACGGCGGTGCCGACGGCGAAGAGGCCGGCCGACACCCACGCCACGATGCGTCCACCCGCGCGGTCGGTCCAGTTGCCCGCGAGGACCATGCCCGGCACGCCGGCCGCCAGGGGTGCGGCGAAGGCCAGCGCGTAGAGGGTCTCGCCGTCGAGGTCGCGGCTGATCTCCGGCATGACGGTGGTCATCGCCAGGTTCTGGAACGCCGCGACCGCGACGATCGCGACCATGCCGACGGTGGCGAGGGCGTACGGTCCGCTGAACAGACTGGTCCTCGTCGCCGCGGTGCTCACCCGATCATCGTAGGGCCGCCCACCGACGCCGGGCGGGCCGCCGAGGTCGGCCCCGCCACCGCCGTCGAGAGGGTCAGCGCGCGAGCGCCTGCTGCAGGTCCGCCACGAGGTCGCCGGCGTCCTCGATGCCGACGGACAGGCGCACGACGTTCTCCGGCACCGCCAGCTCCGTGCCCTTCACCGACGCGTGCGTCATCTCGGACGGGTAGCCGATGAGCGACTCGACCCCGCCGAGCGACTCGGCGAGCGCGAACACCTCGGTCGACTCCGCGAAGCGACGCGCCGCCTCGGGCCCACCGCGCAGCGCGACCGAGAGCATGCCCCCGAAGCCGCGCATCTGGCGTGCCGCGACGTCGTGGCCGGGGTGCTCGGCGAGCCCCGGGTAGTACACGCGCTCGACCCCCGGAGCACCGACGAGTGCCTCGGCCACCGCCTGGGCGTTCCGCGAGTGCCGCTCCATCCGGACGGCGAGGGTCTTGATGCCGCGCGTGGTGAGGAACGCGTCGAACGGCGACGAGATCGCCCCGGCGCCGAACTGCAGGAACTGCACCTTCGCGGCGAGCTCCTCGTCGGCGAGGACCACGGCGCCGCCGACGACGTCGGAGTGGCCGCCGAGGTACTTCGTCGTCGAGTACACGACGACGTCGGCGCCGAGCGACAGCGGCTGCTGCAGGTACGGCGACGCGAAGGTGTTGTCGACGACGACCACGGCATCGGCCGCGTGGCCGATCTCGGCGAGCGCGGCGATGTCGGCGATCTTCATGAGCGGGTTCGTCGGGGTCTCGACCCAGAGGACGGTCTGCGCCGGAGCACCCTCGAGCGCGGCACGGACGCGGTCGGTGTCGCTCATGTCGACGACCACGAGCTCGACGCCCCACGGCACGTGCAACCGGCTGACCAGGCGGTGGGTCCCGCCGTACACGTCGTTGCCCATCACCACGCGGGCACCGGGGACGAGCGTTGCGCGCAGCAGGGCGTCCTCGGCGGCGAGCCCGGACGCGAACGAGTACGCCGCGACGCCGCCGTCGAGGTCCGCCAGGAGGGTCTGCAGCGAGTCGCGCGTCGGGTTGCCGGCGCGAGAGTACTCGTAGCCGTTCCGCATGCCGCCGACACCGTCCTGCACGTACGTCGACGTGAGGTGGATCGGGGGGATGACGGCGCCGGTGGGGCCGTCGGGCTCCTGGCCGGCGTGGACGGCGCGGGTGCTGAACTCGGTCATGCGGGCTTCGTTCCTCGTTGGGTCGGGGGCGTCACGCGGGACGCGGGTCACTCGGACAGGTAGGCGAGCAGGTCGTGGCGGGTCAGCACGGTGACGGGTTTGCCGTCCTCGACGACGAGCAGGGCGTCCGCCGACTCGAGCGCACGTCGCGCCGACGAGACCGACTCGCCGACGCCGATGAGCGGGAGCGGGTCGCCCACGAACCCGGACAGCGCGTCCGTCATCTTCGCGGCGCCGGTGAAGACCTGCTCGAGCAGGTCCTTCTCCGCCACCGCGCCGACGACCTCGCCGATGACGACGGGCGGTTCGGCGCTGAGCACGGGCATCTGCGAGACGCCGTACTTCGTCATGATGTCGACGACCTCGCGCACGGTGTCCGCCGGGTGGGCGTGGACGAGGTCGGGCAGCCGGCCGTCCTTGCCCGCGATGAGCGACCCCACGGTGCGCTCGTCGTCGGTCTCGGCGAAGCCGTAGGAGCGCATCCACCGGTCGTTGAAGATCTTGCCGAGGTAGCCGCGGCCGCCGTCCGGCAGGAGCACCACGACCACGTCGTCCTCGGTGAGGTCGCGGGCGGCTCGGAGCGCGGCGACGACCGCCATGCCGCTCGAGCCACCGACGAGCAGGCCCTCTTCACGGGCGAGCCGACGGGTCATCGCGAACGAGTCGGCGTCCGACACGGCGATGATCTCGTCGGGGACCCCGGGGTCGTACGCGGTCGGCCAGAAGTCCTCGCCGACGCCCTCGACCAGGTAGGGGCGACCGGTGCCGCCCGAGTAGACGGAGCCCTCGGGGTCGGCGCCGACGATGCGGACCCGCCCGTCGGACGCCTCCTTCAGGAAGCGTCCGGTGCCGGAGATGGTGCCGCCGGTGCCGACACCCGCGACGAAGTGCGTGATGCGCTGCTCGGTGTCGCGCCAGATCTCCGGACCGGTGGTCTCGTAGTGGCTGCGCGGGCCGTTCGGGTTGGCGTACTGGTTCGGCTTGTAGGCGCCCGGGATCTCGCGCACCAGCCGGTCGGACACCGAGTAGTACGACTCCGGGTGCTCGGGCGGGACGGCGGTCGGCGTGACGACGATCTCTGCGCCGTACGCGGTGAGCACGTTCCGCTTGTCCTCGCCGACCTTGTCGGGCAGGACGAACACGCACCGGTAGCCGCGCTGCTGGGAGACGAGCGCGAGGCCGACGCCGGTGTTGCCGGAGGTCGGCTCGACGATGGTGCCGCCGGGGCCCAGGTCGCCGGAGGCCTCGGCCGCGTCGATGATCCTGGTGGCGATCCGGTCCTTCGACGACCCACCGGGGTTGAGGTACTCGACCTTCACGAGGACGGTCGCGCGCACCCCCTCGGTCACCCGGTTGAGCTTGACGAGCGGGGTGTCGCCGACGAGGTCGACCACGGAGTTCGCGTAACGCACGCGGTCGAGTCTAGGCGGCGGACACCGTCTTCCGCTGGGATGCGACGTGGGCGGACACCGCCGCGGAGACCTCCTGCCGGCGGCGGTCGATGACCTCCCCCATGTCCCGGGCGAGCGCCGGCGTGCCGCGCACGATCTGGTCGAGCGCGGTGGCGGGCACGACCAGCACCGCGACCTCGGTGAGCGCGACGGCGGTGGTGAGCAGCGCCTCCCGGGTCAACGCCGTCTGCCCGAGGTAGTCGCCGGTCTCGACGCGGGTCGCCGGCAACTCGGCGTCCTCGAACGGGACGCGCAGGTCGACGCTGCCGGACAGGACGAACCGGACCGCGTCCGGCACCGTGCCGGCCGTGACGATCGTCTCGCCCGCGGCGTACCGCTCGAGCCGGACGAGCGGTGCCAGCGCGGCCCCGTCGTCGCCCGTCAGGTACAGCGTGGGCGCGATCGACGCCAGGGCGGCGTCCCGACGCTCGTCGGTGACGAAGTCGTCGGTCGTGTCGCCGTCGAGGCCGAGCCCTGCGCGCCGGGCGGCGTACCAGAGCCACATCCGGAACTGGGCGAGCGCGTCGCCCTCCTGCGACGGTCCGCGCACCTCGAAGGACACGGTGTACGACGATCCGCCGGTCGGCACCGCCACCGGCTGCGTGCCGGGGTACCGCTGGGGCAGGCCGGACGCGACCCGCTGCAGCAGGGCGACCACCGCTGCCGGAGGGTCGTCCGTCGTGAACGTGACGTCCGTGGCGACCGGGAACGTGCCTCCTGTCCGGCTGAGGTTCGTGAACGACGCCCCCGCCAACGAGGAGTTCGGCATGATGAGGATCCCGGCGCCCGTGTCGATGTGCACCGACCGCCAGTTCACCTCGACCACCCGGCCGCGCACGCCACCAGCGTCGAGCCAGTCCCCCAGCCGGAACGGCTGCTCGAACAGCAGGAACAGCCCGGCGATCACCGGACCGACGGCGGACTGCAGCGCGAGGCCGATGACGAGCGAGCCGACACCGAGCGCGGTGAAGATCCCGCCGACGTCCGCACCCCAGACGATCTTGAACACCAGCGCCAGCCCGAGCGCGATGAGCACGATGCGGGCGATGTCCACGAAGATCGACGGGATCTTCTCGCGCCAGGTGCCCTTCCGGGCGTTCGTGAACAGGACGATGTTCAGCCCGTTCAGGACGAACACGATCACGAGGAACCCGAGCACGGTGCCGATGATCTGGTTCACCACGGGCTTGCCCGGGTCGACCGCGTCGGTGACCTGGACGGACAGGACGAGGATCGCGATGATCGGCACCACGGCGTTCCGCAGCAGTCCGACCACCTTGTGCAGCGAGTTGCCGCGTCGCTCGAGGTTCGACTGCAGCTCGGTCAGGACGAGCAGCAGCAGCGGCAGGCCGACGATGACGCTGATCGCCGGCCAGAACCACGGCTGCTCCCAGAACGCGGTCACGACGCCGCTCCGGTGCGCTCGAGCTTCCAGACCCGCTGTGGGCCGGCCTGCGTCTGCACCTCGCCGGCGTCCTGCACGCCCCCGCGGTCGCCGAGCTTGTCGACCACGCGCTGCGTCGCGTACACGCCCGGCGCCGGGGCGATCCCCTGCACCCGGTACGCCAGGCTGACGGCGTCGCCCCACATGTCGTAGACGATGCTCGAGCGCCCGACGAGCCCGCTCGTGACCTGGCCGGTGTCGATGCCGGCGCGCAGGCCGATCTTCGACCCGTGCTGCGCGTTGAAGCGCTCGAGCACGCCCTGCGCCTCCTCCGCCCAGTCGACGACGCGGCGGACGTTGTCCACGCGCGGCACGCTCAGACCGCAGCTGGCGAGGTACCCGCTCCGGGTCGTGCGCACCCGCTCGACGCCGTGGCGGGTTGCCGCCTCGTCGAGGGAGCGCCAGACGTCGTTGACGAGGGACAGGGACTCCTCGGCGGTGAGGCCGGCGGCGAACTCGTCGAACCCGATGATGTCCGCGTAGACGACGGCGACGTCCTGGTGGTCGGCCGCGATCGTCTCGTCGCCCTGCTTGTAGCGACGGGCGACCTCCTCCGGCATGAGCGTCAGCAGCAGGGTGTCGTTCTGCCGCCGCTGCTCGTCGAGCAGGTCCTGCTTCACCTGCAGGCTGCGGCTCATGTCGTTGAACGCGAGTCCGAGGTCGCCGATCTCGTCGCCGGCCTTCGTCTACACCTCGACGCCGAGGTCGCCGGACGACACCCGGTTCACCGCCGTCTGCAACCGCCGGATCGGCCGGACGAACACCTGGGCCAGCAGCAGCGACAGCAGGCTGACGAGGACGATGATGCCGACGAGCGCGAGGCCGATGTTGCGGGCGAAGTCGTTCACCGGGGCGAACGCCTCGGCCGTGTCCATCTGCGCGACGACGACCCACCGGAGCCCGTCGACCTCGAGCGGCGCGTACGCCGCGAGTACTTCCTTCCCGCGGTAGTCGGTCGAGATCACCGTCCCGGACTTGCCCTGCAACGCCCGTGTCACCGGCGTCGTGTTCACCTCCTGCAGGAGCACGGAGCCCTTCACCGCGACCTGGCGGGCCGCCGTCGACGGCGCCGTCCCGGCAGCGACGACGTCGCGCTGGTACTGCTTCGGGTGCTCGATGAGCTGGCGCGGGTACGACCGCATGAGGTGGTCGGCACCGACGAGGTACGACTCCCCGGTGTCCCCGAGGCCGTCGTCCTTCCACTGCTCGTTGCCCGTCATGACCTGCGTGATGAGGTCGACCGGCACCTGGACGGCCATCACCCCGATGATCTTGCCGTCCTCCCCCACCGGCGACATCACCCGGAGCGTCGGGACGTTGAGGCTCGGCACGTACCGCGCGAAGTCCGTCACCACGAAGTCGTCCGAGCTCGTCAGCTGCAGGGCCTGCTGGTACCCGGTCGCGAGGTTCGAGTCGCGGTAGGGCCCGCTCTCGAGGTCCGTGCCGAGGTCCGCGCCGGAGTACGCCGAGTACACGACCTCCCCGTCGGTGTTCATGAGCAGGAGGTCCTCGTACCCGGCGGCCTCGACCGCCTGCTTGAAGTACGGCTGGTACTCGGCGTGCGCCGCCGACCACGCACTGCCGTCCCCGGCGTCGTCCTGGTCGATGGCCTTGTCGTAGTCGGTGAACGGCGCCGTGTACCGCGCCTGCAGGTAGGCCTGCGGGTCCTCGGTCGGCGCGAACTGGTCCGGGTTGGCGGTGCCGCCGTTGCGGTCGTCGAGCTGCGGGACGAAGGAGTCCCGGTACCAGTCCTCGACCTTCGTGTGGTCGTCGTCGGACACCGGCCGCGACTGCAGGTCGTCCCACCCCGACTCGAACGCCTTCGTCGCGCCGATGACGCTCTCGTTGCGGGTCTGCGCGACGACCGTCTGGGTGAACTGGCCGAAGGAGCGCTGCAGTTCGGTGATCCTCGCCTCGCGCAGCGAGGTCACCTGGTTGAACGCCGCGGCCTCGAGCGAGCTCCGGCCGTTCAGGTAGCCGACGACACCCACGACCAGCGCCGCCACGATGCTCACCGCGAGGAGCATCACGAGGAGCTTGGACTGGATGTCGAGGGAGCCGCTCGTGAGGAACGCGCGGAACTTCCCCTTCTTGCGGGGCGCGTCCTCGACGACGCGTGGTGCATCGGGGGCGATCGGGCCCGTGGGCGGGATGGGGTCGGACGTCGGTGGGACAGCTGTCACTTCGGACTCCGCTCAGGGGCACGGTGCGCTTGTGTGGTTCCTTCACAGCTACCACGCGAGCATCGTTCGTGTCCGTCGGGTCGGCCGGAAACTGCCGTGGTCGCGACCAGGCGTCGGACGGGAGGCGCGGTGCGGGCCCGCACCGCGCCTCCCGTCCCGCCTGCGGTGCGCCTGGTGCGCGCTCGGCTGGTGCGCGCTCGCCTGGTGCGCGCTCGCTTCGTGCGTCAGCTGCCGACGGCGTCGGCGGGGGCGTTCTGCTGGTGCAGCGTCGCGTAGGTGCCGTCCCGTTCGAGGAGTTCCTCGTGCGTACCCTGCTCGACGATCCGGCCGTGGTCGAGCACGAAGATGACGTCGGCGTCGCGGATCGTCGAGAGCCGGTGCGCGATCGAGATCGTCGTCCGTCCGGCCGCGGCGTTGTCGAGTGCCGTCTGCACGACACGCTCGGAGATCGAGTCGAGGGCGCTCGTCGCCTCGTCGAGCACGAGCACCGGTGGGTCCTTGAGCAGCACCCGCGCGATCGCGATCCGCTGCTTCTCGCCGCCGGACAGCCGGTAGCCGCGCTCCCCGACGACCGTCTCGTAGCCGTCCGGGAACGAGGCGATCGTCTCGTGGATGTTCGCCGCGCGCGCGGCCTGCTCGATCTCGTCGTCGGTCGCGTCCGGCTTGGCGTAGCGCAGGTTGTCGCCGATGGTGGCGTGGAAGAGGTAGGTCTCCTGGCTGACGATGCCGACGTGGCGCATGAGGTCCTCGTGCGCCAGCTCGCGGACGTCCTGCCCGGCGAACCGGACCGAGCCCGCGGTCGCCTCGTACAGCCGGGGCACGAGGTACGACACGGTCGTCTTCCCCGCACCCGACGGCCCCACGAACGCGGCGAACTGACCGGGCTGGAGCTCGAACGACACCCCGCGGAGGGTCGGCTTGTCCGCCTCGCCGTCCGGGTAGGTGAACGTCACGTCGTCGAAGGCGACGTGCCCCACCCGGGACTCGTCGACGGGCTTCGCCGTGGGCGGGTCCGTGATGGCGGGCTTGAGGTCGAGGTACTCGAAGATGCGGGCGAACAGCGCGCCGGAGGTCTGCAGGTCGAGGACGACCCGGAGCAGCCCGACGGTCGGGAACAGCAGCCGGGACTGCACGGTGGTGAAGGCCACGATCGTGCCGGCCGTGATCGGCACGTCGCCGATGATGAGGTAGGCGGCGACGACGTAGATGATCGCCGGGATGATCGACAGGAAGATCGACACGATCGCGAAGAACCACTGACCGGACATCTGCTGACGGACCTGCAGGCGGATCTGGTTGCGGTTCTCGTTGCCGTACCGTTGCGTCTCCGCACGCTGCTGGTTGAAGCTCTTCGCGAGCAGGATGCCGGAGACGCTCAGTGCCTCCTGCGTGATCGCGGTCATGTCCGACAGCGACTCCTGCGTCTGCGCGGCGATCTTGGCGCGGACCTGGCCGACCCGTCGCTGCGCGATCACGAGGAGGGGCAGCAGGACGACCGCGACGAGGGTCATCTGCCAGCTGAGGAGCAGCATCGCGACGACGGCGGCGATCACCGTCACCGTGTTGCCGAGGATCGACGAGATCGTGTTGTTGAGGACGCTCGCGACGCCACCGACGTCGTTCTGCAGGCGGGACTGGATGACACCGGTCTTCGTGCGGGTGAAGAACGCGAGCTCCATGCGCTGGAGGTGTCCGAACAGCCGCATGCGCATCGCGCCCATGACCTTGTTGCCGACCGTCGCGGTGAGGTAGGTCTGCCAGACGCCGATCCCCGCGCTCGCGATCCAGAGCACCACCATGGCGCCGACGAGGACGTACAGCACGGGCAGGTCGGGCCCGCCGCCGCCCTTCGGGAAGAGCCCCTCGTCGAACGCCCGCTGGGTGAGGAGCGGTGGGACGACGGAGATCGCGGCGCCGATCAGCACCAGCACGACGGTCAGGATGATCGCGTTCCGGTGCGGCACGAACAGCCCGGCGATGCGCTTGAGGAGGTTCGGGATCTTGGGCGCCTCGGCGTTGGCGGCTTTCTGCGCCTCGAAGTCGCCGCTGGAGATCCGGCCGCCACCGCGACCGCCACCGCCGCCGCCGCCGCGCATCCCGCCGTGCATGCTCACGACGCGTCACCCCGATCCATGCTGCAAACCTAGCCCCGGGGTGGGACATCGGGCCGCCGTGGCTCATTTGACCCCGTTCAGGGGGCATGCGACCATTTCCCGTCCCCTTCCCCGCACCACTCGAGGTCCCATTGACGTCCGCGCCCACCCGCCCCACGTCCCTCCGCGCACAGCTCGCCCGACGGAAGCCGATCGAGCAGCTGCAGGCCGAGGCCTCGGCGGGGGTGGACGGCGAGCCGCTCCGGAGGTCGCTCGGGGTCTGGCACCTCACGATGATCAGTGTCGGCGCCACGCTCGGCACCGGCATCCTCGTCGTCCTCGGGACCGCCGTGCCGCTCGCCGGTCCCGCGGTCTGGATCTCCTTCGTCGTCGCCGGTGTCGCCGCGCTCCTCTCGGCGCTGTCGTACGCCGAGATGGCGGGTGCGGTGCCGACCTCCGGGTCGAGCTACTCGTACACCTACGCCACCATGGGCGAGGGCATCGCCTGGGTGTGCGGCTGGTGCCTCGTGCTCGAGTACGCCGTCTCCGTGGCCGCCGTCGCGGTCGGCGCGAGCGAGTACGTCGACGAGACCCTGCGGGTGTTCGGGCTGCACCTGCCGACCGCACTGTCGGCGCCTCCGGGCGAGGGCGGCATGGTCAACCTGCCGGCCGCCGTCCTGGTGCTGCTCGCCACGGTGATCTTACTCCCGGGTGCGCGCGAGAGCGCCTGGGTGAACACGGTCATGGTCATCGTGAAGATCGCCCTGCTCGTGTTCTTCGTCATCGTGGCGTTCTCGGCGTTCCAGGCGCAGAACTTCGAGCCGCTCGCGCCGATGGGTGCCGCCGGGGTGACCGCGGCCGCGTCCCGGCTGTTCTTCTCGTACATCGGGTTCGACGCCGCGTCGACCGCCGGGGAAGAGGCGAAGAACCCGCGGCGGGACCTCCCCCGCGCGATCATCGGGTCGATCGCGCTCATCACGGCGCTGTACATCCTCGTCGCGATCGCGGCCATCGGCGCCCGCTCGTGGACGTCGTTCTCGTCGACCGAGGCCTCGCTCGTGCGCATCGTCGTCGACGTCACCGGACAGCCGTGGGTCGCCCTGGTGTTCTCGATCGGCGCCGTCATCGCGATCGCGAGCGTCGTGCTCACCGTGCTCTACGGGCAGACCCGCATCCTGCTCACGATGGCCCGCGACGGACTCGTGCCGAAGGTGTTCGGCCGGGTCTCGCACCGCACCGGCACCCCGGTCTGGAACACCCTCATCATCGGGGTCGTCGTGACGATCGTCGCCGCACTGGTGCCGCTCGGGGAGCTCGCGGACGCGACGAGCATCGGCACGCTCGTGGCGTTCGCCCTCGTGAACGTGTCGGTCATCGTGCTCCGTCGGACCCAGCCGTCGCTCGAGCGGTCGTACCGCGTGCCGCTGTTCCCCGTCGTGCCGATCATCGGCGCGCTCTGCTGCGTGCTGCTCGCGGTGTTCCTCGGCATCGGCACCTGGATCGCGTTCGGCATCTGGATGGTCGCCGGCGCCGCGCTCTACCTGGCCTACGGCCGCCGCCACAGCACGCTGCGCTGACGCGCCCGCCGCCCGCCCGCCCGCCCGCCCGGCGGCCCGCCCGCCCGCCCGCCGGTCCGTCCGCCCGAGACTCGGCTTCCCGGACACTTTCGCGGTCTGCGAGCCGCGAAAGTGTCCGCCCGGCCGAGTCTCGGCACTCCCGCACAACGCGCCACGAGTGCCGGCCTGTCCACAGCGAGCTCGGACATGAGCCGCACATCCCCCACCGAGCGCCAGCATCTCGGCATGCGATACCGCCGAACTCGACCACCGCTCCTCCGTGCTCGCGGAACCGATCCTTCCGAGAGCCGTCGGCTCAGACGACTCCACGCGGCCGGCAAACTCGTGCGCCTCCGCGCTTCGGTCTACGTCGCAACAGACGTCTGGAAGGCCGCCGAGACTGCGGACCGCCATCTCATCCGTGCCTGGGCGATCGCGCCGGAACTCCCGGGATCGTCCGTCTTCTCGCACCAGACCGCCGCACTGATCCACGGCTGGCCCTTGATCGGCGGGATCACCGATCGCGTCCACGTCATCGACGAGACGCTCCGGGGTGTCGAACACCGAGCGGGCGTCGTGCGACACGGCGCAGCGGGACCGCCTCCCGACCGGGCTCCCGGACGCTTCGACGGCGTTCCGGTTGCCGATGCGGTCTCCACCGCCGTGCTCCTGGCGACGACGTTGGAACCACACGTGGCAGCGGTGGCGGTCGACTCCGCGGTCCGGGCCGGACAGGTCGATGTCGACCGGTTCACACGGGCGCTCCCCGCCGGCCCGAGTCGCGGCTCGCGGCGGGCGAGGCTCGTCTCGATGGCGCTCGACGCCCGGCACGAGTCCGCCGGTGAGTCCTTCACCGCGATCCGGCTCATCGAGCACGGAGTCCGATCGATCGAACCACAGCACGAGTTCCGGACAGGAGAGCGCATCGACCGCGTGGACTTCTGGCTCCCGGATCTCGGAGTCGTCGTCGAGTTCGACGGCAAGCAGAAGTACGTCGATCCCGCGATGCTCGGCAACCGTTCACCGCAGGAAGCGTTGTGGCAGGAGAAACTCCGCGAGGATCGCATCCGCAGCCAGCCCGGGGTGAGGACGGTCATCCGGGTGACGTGGTGGCACTTGCTCGAGCCGGATCGCCTCCGCGCGCTCTTCCGCGCGCATGGTGTGCTCTTGTGACCACGCGAGACTCGTCTCAGCGGACACTTTTGCGGCTACGTCGCTACGAAACTGTCCGCCCGGCCGAGTCTCGGCGCAGCCCGCCGTAGCCCCCGCACGCGACGAAGGCCGCCGCCCCGAGGGGCAGCGGCCTTCGTGACCGAACGGTCGAGACTACGCGAGCTCGATCGTGGCGCCGGCGGCCTCGAGGGCCTCCTTCGCCTTGTCGGCCGTCTCCTTGTTGACA